>Ga0316209_1001229_pt1 | contig 28973 bp, 24 predicted proteins | sample 6monopyrite_MG_FD_204945 | JGI IMG/M metagenome (GOLD analysis project Ga0316209, IMG submission 204945) | Microbial mat bacterial communities from mineral coupon in-situ incubated in ocean water Damariscotta River, Maine, United States -... | ecosystem: Environmental > Aquatic > Marine >...
CAATATTTAATGCAAGATTTAGGTAGGGAATATGATATGTTTTTAGGGACTTCTACCGGAAGTTTGCTAATTCCACATCTATCTTTAAATAAAATTGATAAAATTTATGATATTTTCACAAATGTGACACAACGAGATATTTTTAGTGTAAGTCCATTTGTGCAGCGCAAAAAAGGCGATCGTGAGTTTGTTTCCATTGATTTTATCAATTCGCTGTGGCAATTTATACGAATGAAAAGAACGTTTGGAGAAAGCAAGCACTTAAAACGCAATATAAGACGGAATTTTACAGAAGAGGAATTTCAGGAAATTAGAGCAACAAAGGAAGATGTTGTAGTAACGGTCTCAAATTTATCTAAAAACAGAGTAGAGTATAAGTCTATCAATGAATGTACTTATGAGGAGTTTTGTAATTGGATTTGGATTTCATGTAACTACATTCCATTTATGTCCTTAGCAACTGTTGATGGTTTTGAGTATGCTGATGGAGGATTGGGTTGTGTGATACCTATTCGTGAAGCTATATTAAGAGGAGCTACTGAAGTAGATGCTGTAGTGTTAGAGGCTCAAAATATGGAAAAACAAAAAGTGCTAGGAAAGAACCCATTTTCGTTAATGCTAAACCTATTTGGCCATTTGTTGGATCAAGTGGAAAGAAACGATATTACTATTGGAAAATTAGCAGCAAAAAACAATAATGTTAACTTAAACCTATATTATACACCAACGAGCTTAACAGAAAACTCATTAATCTTTAGTAAACGTTTAATGGTAAATTGGTGGGAACAAGGTTATGAATATGCTAAGGGTAAGCATCAAGATCCTTTGTTTAATGAATTAAAGTAGTTATAAAAATTACCACAATTCGCCAACTTCCTTTTTAATAAATGCTAAAGCGGCATCGCTAGGCGCTCTTTTTTCCATCATTTCGGTTAAAATAACCTCTCTTAGCTTATCGGCAGTTCCGGTTTTTTCTAATAACCCAGCTTTTCTAATGAGTTGTATAGTGGCGTTTTTTGCGGCCACAATAATGTTCCAACAATCATCACTAATGTATATTTGTTGAGATAAATTATGCTCAAATTCTTGTTCAATAGTTGCTATAAGTAAAGATTCATAAGTATCTTCATCAGAGCTTGTTGGCTTTGTTCTAATTAATAATTTTGATGGTGCAATACGTTCTAAAAATAATGCCATGCGCTCGTAGGCTTGTAACCTAATAGGAAGTGTGTTTACCTGAATATCTTTGTGCAATAAAAACCGCCTGCGACCATCTTCATTTTTTGTATGTTCTTTAAAAAAGTAATAAGCTATCATTCCTGTAATTAATGCAGGGACAGCATATAAAAAGACTTCAAAAATTTTTTCAACTTCCATAGGTTATTGTTTAGGTGTTTAAATGTAAAAGTACTATAACTTTTTAAAACTACATACTGAATACTGAGACTGAATTCTGCCTACTAATTCTTCCCTCCCAAATATATGCAATCTTTTAAATCTTGCATATTGGTGTAAGGGACAGGTGTTTTTTCGTAGTTGTATGTTTTGTTTAATTCTTCCGATAAATTGTGGTCATCTACGTTTACATCAATATCTTTCATCGTAAATTGGCAAGGGTGTTCGTAACCTGCTGCATGTGTGATTTCGACCAATTCTTTCCTAAAGGTTTTAAAATATTGAGCAAGTCTTACAGATTTTAATGGAATATTGATACCATTTTGTAACCATTTGTTTTGTGTAGCCACACCACTTGGGCAACGGTTGGTATGACATACTTGCGCTTGTATACAGCCAATGCTCATCATCGCTTCTCGTGCTACATTAATGCAATCAACTCCCATGGCAAATGCCATGGCAGCTTTAGCTGGAAAACCTAATTTTCCGCTACCAATAAATACGATTCTATCAGTTAAGTTTCGTTTTTGAAATACTTTGTATAAATCACTAAAGCCATACACCCAAGGTAACGATACATGATCTGCAAAACTTGGAGGTGCAGCTCCTGTACCACCTTCACCACCATCTACAGTAATAAAATCTGGACCTTTGCCAGTTTTTAACATAATGTCGGCAAGTTCTTCCCATTCATTGAGTTTCCCAATGGCAGCTTTAATTCCAACAGGAAGCCCTGTGTTTTTAGCGATATCTTCAACAAAATCCAACAATTCTTTTACATTGGAAAACGCTGAATGGTTTGGAGGAGATAACACATCCTTACCAACTTCGACGCCACGAATATTAGCAATTTCTTTAGTGATTTTGGCTCCAGGTAATACACCTCCTTTACCTGGTTTAGCCCCTTGAGATAGTTTTACTTCAATCGCTTTAATAAATGGATTGTCAATAACTAATTGTTTCATTTTTTCCATCGAAAAGCGACCATCATTAGTGCGAACACCAAAGTAGCCTGTTCCAAAATGAAAAACGACATCGCTTCCATTACTATGGTAAGGCGATAAGCCTCCTTCGCCTGTGTTATGATAAGCACTAGCAATTTTAACACCTTTATTTAAAGATTCTATAGCTTTAGCTGAAAGTGAGCCAAAACTCATTGCTGAAACATTTATGATAGACGCTGGACGGAAAGGTTTTTGACGTTTATTGTATGCACCAATAACTTTAGCACATGGTAAAAAGTTTGGGTTAATTTTATTGGGATGGTTCTCAGGTAACTTATAAGGCATCATCGCATTATTTATAAAAATATGCTGATGCGCATAAATATCCCTATCTGTACCAAAACCTTCGTAATTATTTTCCTTTTTTGCAGAAGCGTAAATCCAACCTCGTTCAATACGATTGAAGGGAAGCTCTTCCCTATTGTTTGCGACAAAATACTGGCGAATTTCCGGACCTATTTTTTCAAATAAGTATCTTAAATGACCCAAGATTGGATAATTATGACTAATAGTGTGCTTTTTCTGCAATAAAACATCTCGAATGGCTACCAATACTAAAGCAATGAGCAGCCACATCCACCAAGAAATTTGGGACAGAAATTCCATGAACTATGTTTTAATTATTTAAATAATCAAGAGACAATTGAATAAATGTTTTAACACCTAAAAGCATACCTCTTTCATCAATAAAAAAATCTGGTGTATGATGAGGAAAAGCCTTTGTATTTCCAGGAGTCATTCCTCCTAAAAAGAAAAATAATCCTGGAACTTCTTTTTGATAGAATGAAAAATCTTCGGCTCCAGTAATGGCTTTCATAATATTTACATTGTCTTTTCCTGCAGCCTTTTCTAAAGAGGGAGCCATTTTTGCTGTAAGCTCCAAGTTGTTATATGTGATTGCAGTACCATCAGCTATATCTATAGTTGCTTCAGCGCGATACGCTTTTGCAATAGCTGGTACCATTTCCTTCATTCGTTTATTAACTTTAGCTTGCATATCATAATCTAAAGTGCGAATAGTACCAATAATTTGAGCAGATTCTGGTATGATATTATTTCTAACACCACTTGTAAATTTGCCAACAGTTATTACAACTGCTTCTTGTGTTAATGGCATTTCTCTGCTTACAATTGTTTGTAAACCGTCAATAATTTTTACACCAGCCATAATAGGGTCGATACTTGTCCAAGGTGTTGAACCATGACTTTGTTTTCCTTTAATATTTATTTCAAACCGTTGTGCAGCTGCCATAAATCCACCTGGTTTATACGCAATGGTTTTGATTGGTATTTCAGACTTAATATGTAATCCAAAAATAGCATCAACTTTTGGGTTTTCTAGTACACCTTCTTTAATCATAAGTTGTGCACCACCTTCTTCTCCAACAGGAGCGCCTTCTTCGGCTGGTTGGAAAATGAATTTTATAGTACCATGAATCTTGTCTTTATTTTTCGATAAAATTTCGGCAACTCCCATGAGTATTGCTGTATGTGTATCATGACCGCAAGCATGCATTACGCCAACATCTAGACCTCCAAAAGTACTTGTTACTTCAGATTTAAATGGTAAGTCTGCTCTTTCAGTTACAGGTAGTGCATCAATATCGGCTCTTAAAGCCAATACTTTTCCAGGATAATCTCCTTTTAAGATACCCACAACTCCTGTATGAGCAATTCCAGTTTGTACTTCTAAATCAAGAGATTTTAAGTGTGCTGCGATTTTTTCAGCAGTTTTAAATTCTCGATTAGATAACTCTGGATTTTGATGAAAGTCGCGACGCCATTCTATGACTTTAGATTCAATAGATGTTATGTCTTTATCCAATCCATGTTGTGCAAATCCAAAGGTGCATGATAAAATAGCGATGGTTAGTAATAATTTTTTCATTAGTTTAATTTAGTGTTTATAATTTGATGTTAATATTTTTCTAGAACCTTATATAAATATAGTCGTTTTTTTGATATTGTATAAGTGCAGTCATGGCTGATAATGCAAACTTTACATTTGGGTTAACATTATTTTTTGTAAGCCCTCTAAAAGAAGCTGTTTGTCCGCAAATAATAATATCTGCACCAGCTTCGGTAAGTTCATTAATTAACTCTAAATTCGGATTATCAACACCATATTTTTCTTTATATGTTTCATTGTCCAAAACATCTTGCCACGCAGCACCATGAATAGTCATGGCAACTTTTAGTTGGCTTTGTTTCATGCCTTCATTGGCGTGCATGTTTAAAAAACGAGCAGCTGTAACAATGTATTTATTTATCACGTTTTTATTAGCTGATGATTGAGATACATCAAAAATCACTTTAAACTCTTCAGATGTATTTGTTTTAACATCAATATTTTCAACATTAAAAGTTTCACCAAAATTTTTAATAATTTTCCCCTCCACACGTTCGTTTTGTGCGAATATAGCGAAGCAAGCCAATGTAAAAAGGCAAAAAGTAAATAGGAATTTTTTCATATCAATTAATTAAGAACGTTAAAGATATTTAAATTTTTATGAAACCTAATTGCACAATTCTAATTGTTTATAATTATTCCATTTTAGATTTAGAAAACCGTTCAACATTGGCTAAATTCACACTTTTAAAATAAAATTGAATTGGAGACCTATTTAAGTCAGTTAAACGAAGCTCAGTTAGCACCAACTTTACAAAAGGATGGCCCAATGATTGTGATTGCTGGAGCAGGTTCTGGTAAAACGAGGGTGCTTACTTACCGCATTGCTTATTTAATGAGTCAAGGAGTTGACCCATTTAATATCCTTGCTTTGACCTTTACGAACAAAGCTGCTCGTGAAATGAAAAGCAGGATAGCTACTATAGTTGGCGATAGTGAGGCAAAGAATTTATGGATGGGGACGTTCCATTCTGTCTTTGCTAAAATACTGCGTTTTGAAGGGCATCATTTGGGGTTTCCAAGTAATTTTACAATTTACGACACACAAGATTCACAAAAATTATTGGGCTCCATTATTAAAGAAATGGGCTTAGAGAAAGATATCTATAAAACAAAACAGGTTTATAGCAGGATTTCTTCATATAAAAACAGTTTAATAACAGTAACAGCATATTTTAAAAACCCAGAACTCATGGAAGCAGATGCTATGGCGAGACGACCAAAAATGGGAGAAATTTACGCTGAATATGTAGATCGTTGTTTTAAAGCTGGTGCGATGGATTTTGATGATTTGTTATTAAGAACCAATGAGTTATTAACACGTTTCCCAAATGTTTTAGCACGATATCAAGACAAGTTTCGCTACATTCTTGTCGATGAGTACCAAGATACCAATCACTCGCAATATTTAATAGTTCGTGCTTTGGCAGACCGTTTTCAAAATATATGTGTGGTGGGCGATGATGCACAAAGTATTTATGCGTTTCGTGGCGCTAATATTAACAACATCTTGAATTTCCAAAAAGATTACGACAATGTAAAGCACTATCGTTTAGAACAAAATTATCGTTCAACAAAAAACATTGTAGGTGCAGCAAACTCAGTTATAGAGCATAACAAAACCAAGTTAGATAAAGTGGTTTGGACTGCCAATGAGGAAGGACACAAAGTTAAGGTGCATCGTTCGTTAACCGATGGTGACGAAGGACGCTATGTGGCAAGTACCATTTGGGAGGAAAAAATGAACAAGCAATTGCATAACAGCGATTTTGCAGTGTTATATCGTACCAATGCACAATCGCGAGCCATTGAAGATGCCTTGCGCAAACGAGATATACCTTATCGTATTTATGGAGGCTTGTCGTTCTATCAGCGTAAGGAAATAAAGGATGTTACCGCTTACCTGCGTTTGGTTTTAAATCCAGCCGATGAAGAAGCACTAAAACGTATTATTAATTTTCCAGCACGAGGCATTGGCCAAACAACCATTGATAGGTTGGTTGTTGCTGCAAATAATTACAACAAAACCATTTTTGAGATTTTAAAAAATCTTGATGCAATTGCTATTAATATTAACAACGGAACAAAAAATAAGCTTAAAGATTTTGTAACGCTTATTGAAAGCTATCAAGTAATGAATAAAACAGCCAATGCATTTGATTTGGCAGAACATATTACTAAAACCAGTGGGTTAATAAGGGAGTTCAATAAAGATGGTACACCAGAAGGGATTACGCGATTGGAAAATGTGCAAGAACTTTTAAATGGTATCAAGGATTTTGTTGATGGACAAATGGAACTAGCTGATGCTGGCGATTCTTTAGCAGAATTCCTGGAAGATGTAGCACTTGCAACAGATTTGGATGGTGACAAGGGCGACCCTGACCATGTTGCGTTAATGACTATTCACTTAGCAAAAGGATTGGAGTTTAACCACGTATTTATTGTTGGTTTGGAAGAAGATCTGTTCCCTAGTGCTATGAGTATGAATACACGTAGTGAGTTAGAAGAAGAACGTAGGTTGTTTTATGTGGCTTTAACTAGAGCCGAAAAACAAGCCTATTTAACCTATGCTTTAACACGTTACCGATGGGGAAAACTAATAGATGCCGAACCAAGTAGATTTATTGAAGAAATTAAGGAAGAATTTTTAGATATAATCACACCAATTGAAGAACGACGTATAAATCCAATGCTTGATGCCAGTATTTTTGGCGATGTACCTCAAAATAAAATTAGATTTAAGCCTGCAAAAAAACACCAACCCAAAAGAAAAAGCAGTATAAAGCCCAAACCCGAAGGTATTAAAATAAGTACACCTAAGAATTTCAAGAAAATAACGAGCCCTAATGAAAAAACCAATTTGTTTGATAGTAAACTAACTATTGGCAATATTGTGCAGCATTTAAGATTTGGTAAAGGTAAAGTCATAAAAATTGAAGGCGTAGGCGCAGATGTAAAAGCTGAAATTAATTTTGAAAATGGAGGTTCAAAAAAATTACTTTTACGTTTTGCAAAACTTAAAATAATAGGGTAATGGCAGCGTTTGTAAAAATTTATGAAGATAACCCCAATCCTAAAGAAATTGCTAAGGTTGTCGCAGTTTTAAAAAAAGGAGGATTGATTGTTTATCCAACCGATACGGTATATGGTTTAGGTTGCGATATTACCAATAACAAAGCATTGGAGCGTGTTGCCAGAATTAAAGGCGTTAAATTAGATAAAGCTAATTTTTCGTTTGTGTGCCATGATTTAAGTAATTTGAGCGATTATGTAAAACAAATAGACACGGCTACTTTTAAGGTTTTAAAGCGAGCGCTTCCAGGTCCTTACACATTTATCCTTCCAGGAGCAAAAAGTTTACCCAATGCTTTTAAAAAGAAGAAAACGGTTGGTATTAGGATTCCAGATAATTCTATAGCATTAGAAATAGTAAAGCAATTAGGTAACCCAATTATTTCAACGTCTATTTATGATGAAGATGAAATTTTGGAATATACTACAGATCCTGAGCTAATTCTAGAAAAATGGGATAACCTAGTCGATATGGTTATTGATGCTGGTTATGGTGGGAACGAACCCTCTACAATCATTGATTTTTCTGAAGAAGAACCCAAAGTGATAAGAAAAGGAAAAGGCAACTTAGAGATATTTTAAATAAAAAAACCCAACCATTTGGTTGAGTTTTTTTATTTAAAATATTATCACTAATTAGTTGCCACCAGCAGATAGATTCTTCATTTCTTTCTCTATCATGTCGTAGAACTGATCGATTTTTGGCATTACAACAATTCGTGTACGTCTGTTTTTTGCTCTGTTTTCAGCGGTATCGTTATCAACTAAAGGAACATAATAGCTTCTTCCTGCTGCAATTAAACGAGACGAGTTCACACCTAAATCTTCTAATACTCTAATAATAGATGTTGCGCGCTTTACACTTAAGTCCCAGTTGTCCAACAGTACACCTTTTTGGTACGAACGACTATCGGTATGTCCTTCAACCATAGCCTCAAAATCTGGTTTGTCGTTTACAACCTTGGCAACTTTTGCTAAAACATTTTTGGCATTATCAGTAACTATGTAACTTCCGCTTTTAAATAGTAATTTATCCGAAATAGAAATAAACACGACGCCTTTTTCAACATTAATCTCAATATCTGGATCGTTTAATCCAACTTCACGTTTCAAACTTGTTACTAAAGCTAGGGTCACACTGTCTTTTTTGTTAATTGCATCTTGTAAACGCGTAATTTTAAGGTCCTTTTCTTTAATACTTTCTAAAGTTCTTTCAACATTATCTGCTCCTTTTGCGGTAAGCATTGTTAAATCTTTGTTGCTTTGTATAAGACTTTCGTTGTTTTTTCTCATATCAGCTAATTGATCTTTTAAAGCTTCTGCTCGTGCATTTGCAGCTGCAGCATCAGATAAGCATGCATTTAATTTAACAGTTGCAGTATTTAATAGATCTTGTGTTTCTTGTTGTTTTGCCTCTAATGCAGCATATTCTTTTTTTGATACGCAAGAGCTTAAAACAAGCATTGCAGATAGACTTAACAAAAATATTTTCTTCATGGTAAGGATGTTAATTAATTTATATTCGACGAATATCACAAAATTATGCAAAAAAGCCCAATAATACTTAGTATTAACAAAACTTTTACTAACTAATTTATAAACTTTTAAAAGATTTTTTTTTTGAGATAAAATATGACCAAACGATGCTTTTATGAGTTTGGAAATGTACTATTTTGTTTTGAGATTTTCTTTGCTTAAGCAGGATGCTTAAATGGTTATAAAATGAGAAGTGTGCTTTAATAATTGCTAAGGTGTGTTTTGGTTTAAATTCAAATAAAAATTTTATTCCTGCTAAACCATCAAGAAGAAGCCTAATAAATACTAGATAAAAAATATTATTTGAAGCATTTTTGACAAGGGTGTACAAACTGTTTCTAAAATTTAAATAGGTTTTTTTTTGGCTTGTATTGCTTAATGTGGCACCACCAATATGGTAAATAGTTGAGTTGCCAACATATGTAACATCGAAACCCAAGTTTTTTGCCCTCCAGCAAAAATCTATTTCTTCCATGTGAGCAAAAAAGGATTCATCAAAGCCATTTAACGTATTAAAAACTGTACTCCTTACAAATAAACAAGCTCCAGAAGCCCAAAAAATATCAATAATATCGTTGTATTGACCTTCGTCTTTTTCAATGGTATTAAAAATCCGTCCACGACAATAAGGATATCCAAATTTGTCAATAAATCCACCAGCTGCTCCAGCATATTCAAAATACTCCTTGTTCTTTTGGTCTAGAATTTTGGGTTGTATAATCGCAGTGTTTGGATTACTTGTAAAAGTTTCCAGAACTGGATCAAGCCAATTTTTAGTCACTTCTACATCGCTGTTCAATAAACAGTACACATCTGCTTCAACATGTTTTAAGGCATCATTATAGCCTTTGGCATAACCACCATTTGTGTTGTTTTGAATAATTGTTACCTGAGGGTAATGATCTTTTAAGAATTCAACCGAATTATCAGTAGATGCATTGTCGGCAACATAAACTTTTGCTCCTTTAGAAAATAATAACACCGAAGGCAAAAATTGTTCTAACAATGCCTTTCCGTTCCAGTTTAATATGACAATGGCTATTTTCACAGACTATATGGCGGAATGTCTTTTAAAAATTGATAACGTTCTTCATCAAAATCGATACTGCAATAATAGTGATTTAATCCATTGGTAACCATTAAATACGTTGCGTTAAGTGCTAAATTATATCTCGCTACTTGGTCGAATGTGCTTTGATTAATGGTAATATTTGGTGCTTTACATTCTACAATTAAATGAATAGAACCATCAGTATTAAAAACAACAATATCGTAGCGTTTTTTAAGATTGTTTATTTTTAATTCTTTCTCGACATTTATAAGTGATTTCGGATACTTTTTTTCATTAATAAGGTATTGTACACAATGTTGGCGCACCCATTCTTCTGGTTGTAAAACCACAAATTTTTTGCGTATGCCATCAAAAATATAAGGTTTATTTTCGCTATTTTTGAATCGAAATGTATATGTGGGAAAATTTATTTTTTGCACAATACAAATTTGGTGATTTTTTTTTAATGGACGAAGTTAAACAGTTAGTAAACGATATTAAAAAAGGTAATATTAAACCTATTTACTTCCTTATGGGTGAGGAGGCTTATTATATAGATAAGATTTCCGATTTTATTGAAGACAACGTGCTTGCCGAAGAGGAGAAAGGCTTTAACCAAATGGTTTTATATGGTCGTGATGTGTCGATTGATGATATTGTGGGCAATGCCAAACGTTACCCAATGATGGCAGAACGCCAAGTGGTAATCGTAAAAGAAGCACAAGACCTATCGCGTACCATTGAAAAGCTAAGCTCTTATGCCCAAAACCCACAGCCAACAACGGTTTTGGTGATAAATTATAAGTACAAAAAAATCGACAAACGTAAAGCGTTGTATAAAGCCATAAATAAGATTGGTGTTGTTTATGAAAGTAAAAAACTATACGAAAACCAAGTAGCCGATTGGATACGCCGTGTATTGTCACCAAAGGGCTATAGTATTTCACCTAAAGCAGCGCAAATGTTGGTGGAATTTTTAGGCACCGATTTAAGTAAGATTAATAACGAGTTAGAGAAATTACAACTTATCATTCCAAAAGACACCCAGATTTCGCCTGAACTTATAGAAGAGAACATTGGTATTTCAAAAGATTATAACAATTTTGAATTACGAAAAGCGGTAGGAGAGAAGAACGTAGTTAAAGTGCATAGAATTATTAATTATTTTGCCGATAACCCAAAGGATAACCCAATGGTGGTAACGGTTTCACTGCTGTTTAATTTCTTTTCACAGTTATTGCATTTGCATGGTTTAAACGATAGGTCACCAAGAGCCATAGCCTCATCCTTACGCATTAACCCTTATTTTGTGAGCGAATATACCAATGCCGCAAAAAACTACCCTATGAAAAAGGTAAGTAGTGTGATTGCCACCTTGCGCGAGTTTGATGTTAAAAGTAAAGGTGTTGGTTCTAATGCTGTGCCACAAGGCGATTTGCTAAAAGAGTTGATGGTGAGGATTTTGGGTTGATTGACACATTTCTTTGTTGATAACTATCTTTTACAAAGCATATTAGACTATTGACTTATTAATTTTGAAAAACTATCTTCGCTTATCGTACAGAAGCGTCAATTAAAACTGAAGATACTTTAACCGTTGTGTGTAGTAAGTTGATAAACTCAAGATTATTGCAAAATTAATAGAGTGATTTTTATGAAAAAATTAAAGTTTAAGATAAATAAAGATAAAGTTTTTGCCCATAATTCACGATTATTAAATAATACTGAACCTTTAGAAAGGGTTATAAACTTTACGGCTAGAACAGATTATGAATGGAGTTTGACTTTACAAAAATTTTTTGAAAACGGAATTGTATTATGGTTTAAATGGATTAGTTGGATTTTCGCTACGAGTTTACTCGGTTATATAGAGTACAAGACAGAGAACTCTATAATTAGAGTTTTGAAAGCATTAAGTGAAATATTACTATTCTTATATTTTTTATTTTATTTTATTTCATTCAATTTTATATTTTCCAACAACCCAAAGTCTTTAGTTAGTTATATTTTGAATTGGACATTAAAAATAGCTTTAATTTTGGTTGTTGGATACTTTGGTAATTTAATAATTTCAGAAATTATTAAATTAGTTATTGCTACTAAATTTTAATTAAGAATTGGTTGAAACTGAATATTAAACCTAAACACAACACGGTGTATAATTAATTGCTTTGGTAATTGCCTATTTGGAAAATTCCTTCGGAATTTTCTCTGGCAAGTATTTGTTTACTAAATTAGTTGCTAAACCACGCAACTAATCTTATACAACAACGATAAGCGTAACTCCAAAAAACACAACTAAAAATTCCTTAAGTGTACTTAAGAGTCTTTTATACAAGAAACTTATTATCTTTTGTCAATAGAATACTTCCCAGGGCCAGCCAAAAATATCACTAAAAACGCCATTAAAAAGAGTAATGCCTTTTCTTGTTTTCCAATTGGGTCACTTAAATGCACAAAAAAGAACGCCACTAACATGGTTGCTATTGGAAAAATCGCAGCCAATTTTGTTCTAAACCCAAAAATGATAAAGATTGGCGCAATTACTTCACCAATGATAGCTAAGGTAAGTGAGGTAGAAGCACCAACTCCTAATGGATCACCAAATTTGATTGTTTCTGCAAATAGACGCTCAATTTTTGGAATACCATGAGTAAGCAATAAGGCAGATGTTCCAATACGTAAAATAGCCAAGGCTAAGTCGTTGTAGTTTTTTGTAAACATGGTTATTAGTTTAAGGACTTTAAAAAGTTTGATTTATAAGTTTTACCTATTGGAACGGTTTTGTTTCCAACAGTAGCAATATTTCCTGCTAAGCTATTCATTTTTTTTAAATTAATGGCAAACGATTTGTGGCAACGTACAAAGTGGTTAGGTAAAAGCTTTAAAATATTAGTAAATGTACTATTGGTTGTAATTACTAAATTTTCTTGATGCACTTTTACATAATCACCAAAAGCTTCTACGAACAAAATAGCGCTAGGATGCACTTTGTGTAACACTTTATTTGCTTTTATTAAAATGGCATAGTCAATTGGTTTTTTAGATTTTTTCTTGTTTAGAGCTTTGTTTGCTGCAGCTAAAAAGCGTTCGAAAGAAAACGGTTTTAATAAATAATCTATGGCATTTACTTCAAAACCTTCTAAAGCATATTCCGAATAGGCTGTGGTAAAAATAACATCAGGCCGATTTTGTAAAGACTTATAAAAATCAAGTCCAGATAGTTTCGGCATGTTTATGTCTAAAAAAAGTAAGTCAATATGGTTTTGTTTGTTTAAAACAGACATAGCTTCCAAAGCGTTATTGCAAATTGAAATAACGTTTAGAAACTCGACATCATCACAAAATATTTTTAAGATAGATTGCGATGAAGGTTCATCATCTATTATTAAACAGTTAAGCCTCATGGCTTTATGGTTGTGTATTTATGGTTAGTTGTACAGTAAATATATTATTGGTTTCGTTAGTGATAAATGTATGATTATTTGGATATACAATTTCTAGATTTTTTTGGATGTTTTCAAGTCCTACTCCATATTTTTCGTTTGAGCTGTTATCGTTTTCCTTTAAGCTATTGTTTTCAATTTTAAAATAAAACATATCGCCTTGTTGATTTAGTTCGATGTTTATAAAAGTATCCTCTAAATTTCCTTTAATACCATGTTTAAAACTGTTTTCAACAAGTGGAAGTAATAGCATTGGATAAATTTTAAAATTTTCGTTTTCAATGGTTGCTTTTAAGTGTATGTTATCGAATCCTTGCACTCTAAATTTTTGAAAATCCATGTAATTTTTCAGAAGTTTTATTTCCTCCTTCAACATAACCCTTTGGGTGTTAGAATCGTAAATAACATATCGTAATATGTCTGATAATTGCACAATGGCATCTTTAATATTTTCTTTTTTTTGAATAGCAAGCGCATAAATAACATTTAATGAATTGAATAAAAAATGCGGATTTATTTGAGAGCGTAATGACGCTAGTTGTAATTGAATGAGTTCATTTTGGGTTTTAAGCGTTTTGTTTTCATTTTGGTTAAAATAGAACCAATCTTCGGATAGTTTCAGTAGTGTTGTAGAAATTAAAAATATACTAAAAATAACAATATACCTCGTATTTGAAAAGTATGACATGAAAAAATAATTAGGAAATAGTGTATCAATTAGTGGCTCAAAAAACCAAATGTGCAATTGTGTAAATAGGATGAGGTTGGCAGTAAATGCTAACCCAAAAAAGACATATTTTTCTTTTTTTAAAAATTGAGGAACGATTATATATAAGTTAATTACTACTGGAATAGCCACACTTATTAAAAAACCAATGGTATAGATATAGTCTATTTTAATTGGCTTTTGTCCTTTTGAAAAAATAAAGAGCAAAATTACAAACGAGCAAAACCACAGAACCAAATTAAATAAAAATGGCCTGTGGTTATTTAATTTGTTAAAATACGGATTAAGGTTGAGCATTTGTTTTGGTTAAAGTATATTTTTCTGAAGATTCCCATTTGTTTTCGATATCGGCTTTCATATATTTTTTTAAAAATGCATACAGCTCTTTGGAAGTGGCTGTTAATACAAATGATTCGTCTATTCCAACTTTTTCATGTTTAAGTTTTAATTTGTCTTTTTTAAATAAATCGGTCAATCTACTTTCATCAAGCCATGTAATATTTAAGGTATTGCTTTCTAATGTATCTATTTTGGCTACCGAGTGTGTTCTAAGCAAGTGTTGACTCACCAAATCGTTACTAATATCTTCATAATCAAACGGAATAAAATCCATAAATAGTTGCTCATCTATTTTAAAGGGCATCGCCATAAAGACAGATTCTTTGTCGTTTTTTGTGCGTATAATAAAGTAGCCATCTTTGTATTTTTGGTAAGCAACTTTGTCTTCATCGCTAACTTTAGCCCAGTCTTTATTATCTTCCAAGAACATGTCTTTAAATGATACAACTGTCCAAGTTGCTTTTTTATCATCTGTCCATTCACCAATAAGATGTGTTTGGTATTCGGTAGCTTCAGCTATGTAAAAAGGTTGGATAGATTTTACAATGCAAGAACTAAAAAATGCTAATAAACAAAGCAATATAAGCGATCGTGTTTTCATAATTTCCATGTTTTTTTTTGGTTTCTAAAAACAAATCAATAACAAAGATGAATGCCAATCAACAAATTTCGTCCAACATAGATTAACTCATGCCAAACAATTTATTTTCCTTTTAAAAGGTTAATACTTACTGTTGCCAATTCACTGTTTGGGAACTTTGTAAAATAACGTTCGTCTTGGTAAAGTCCTGCTTCTGCTGCAATGGCGTTAAATACATCGACTTCCAAGATATATTGGTCGGAATAGCCATGAGTGGCATCATAGGCTGTCGCTGCTGTTTTGCCAAGGTTTTTGGATACAAGTTTTGGGTTTACGGTATGCAGTTCTATGATAAGTAAGCCAAAATTTTCAACATAGGGTTTCCATTTTTCTAAATGTTCTTTTAAAGAGTCTTCTACCAGGTTATTGCTAAGTCTTTTCCCTTCAAATGCATAAGCTCCTGAGGATTTACTTATTCTATTAGTGACTTTTTTTGGAGGGTCCCAAATACGGTTGTGGTCAAGAAAGGTTCTAACATTTAACAAATCTTTTAAATCGATGTTGTAATCTTCTTTTAAATCGTTAGCCAACAAATCAGGTCTGCCAATATCGCCCCAAATAACTTTTGCCCAAATATCGGCTTTAATAAGATTTGCTCGTGTTACTTTTAAAGCCGCTTGATTAAAATCGGCTCCAACGAGCAATAATGGGTGTTCTTCAAGTAATTTACCTCTAAGGGTTTGGTGCTCAATAACATCAAAAATATGCTGAATAAACGCACCATTGCCACAGCCCATGTCCAAAATACCTTTTGGTTGCTCGTCTATTGGTTTATTAAAGAGTTCGATGATAATTTCATCAATTACTTTAAAATAGGTAGAATGTGCGCCACCACTTCCCCAAACATTCATTTCTCGATGAACATGCTTTTCAGGGTCGTTTGGTGAATCTGTTTTTAGTACTAAGGGGTTTCCAAAAATAAGCTCATTTAGATTGTGAAACGTTGGTAAGTAAGACACAGTTACGCCATAAGCACTTGCGCGCTTAGCGAAAAACAAGCCTTTTTCTGTGAATTGATAGGTTTCCTTTTTTTTATTGAACCATCCTAAGTGGACGAAAAAATCCAATATTTTTTTAAAGCTTTCAGGGTTTTTATGATATTCCTGAGCTCTAAATGATGCTTCCATGAAGTACTTATGAAATAATCCGTTAACACCTAACATGACTATTATAGGCGCAATAATTACACCTTCAATATGCATTAATATTTGGTGTTCGATTGAATCTTCTTTTATGTTCTCTAGACCAAAGTGGTTTTTATATTTATTAAATATTTTTTCTAAGGCACTAAAAGCGTCTGGTCCAATGCGTTCTTCAGGAAATTTTATGGAATAGGAAATAAGGTTTATAGCATCTTCATATAGAGGAATTAAGCTAAATGCTTTTTTGCTATTCTCATTGGTTGTATATGTAATTATATTTGTTTCGTTATCAAGGTTTCTATCTAGCCAACCTTGTGAAGATAAAATCCTTAATGCGATATTTAAATAGCCTTCGTTAGCATTAAAAGTTTTTGCGAGTTTGTTAAGTGTTGTTTCTTGATTATTAATGAGATATTTATAAATACCTTTTTTGTGTAAAGCGAAAGCTGTAGTGGTAACAGCTATACCATCTAGATGACGAAAAATGATACTTCTAAGTTGCTCTTTATCTTTTTTGGTTAGCATATTTAAGATGTTAAGTACTTAAATATATAAAAAAAGCTATGGTTATGAGGGAATAAAATTTTGAAATTAACGAAGTTTCGGATAATCATCAGGATTTACCTCATGCATCACATTGTAAACAGCTTCAAAAATATCTTCTAAAGATGGCTTTGAGAAATAATCACCATCAGTGCCATAAGCTGGTCTGTGCTCTTTTGCAGTTAATGTTTGAGGTTGGCTATCTAAAAATTGGTAGCCATCTTGTGTATTCATAATCTCATCTAAAATATAGGCTGAAGCACCTCCAGGAACATCTTCGTCAATAATCATTAAACGGTTGGTGTTTTCTAGGCTTTTAGAAATATCGTGAGCAATATCAAAAGGTATTAAGGATTGTACGTCAATTACTTCGGCGTCAATACCAACTTCTAGTAATTCTTTTGCAGCTTGTTCAACAATTCTTAAAGTAGAACCGTAAGATACTAAAGTAATATCTGCGCCTTCTTTTACAGTTTCAACAACACCAACAGGTGTTTTAAACTTACCTACATTGTTAGGCATTTTTTCTTTTAGTCGGTAACCATTTAGGCACTCAATAATTAGTGCTGGTTGATCACTCTCAAGCATGGTATTATAGAATCCAGCTGCTTTGGTCATGTTTCTAGGAACTAGCACATGAATACCTCTAACTAAATTTAAAATACCACCCAATTGCGAGCCAGAATGCCATATACCTTCAAGCCTGTGGCCTCTTGTTCTAATAATCATTGGTGCTTTTTGCTTGCCCAAAGTTCTGTAATGTAAGGTTGCAAGATCGTCACTTATTATTTGAAGTGCATACATTATGTAATCCAAATATTGTATTTCGGCTATTGGTCGTAGGCCTCTCATGGCCATTCCAATTCCTTGGCCTACAATTGAGGCTTCTCTTATACCTACATCAGCTACTCTAAGTTCGCCATACTTTTTTTGTAAACCTTCTAAGCCTTGGTTTACATCTCCAATATTACCTGAATCTTCACCAAAAATAAGTGCTTCGGGATATTTGCCAAATATTGCGTCAAAATTATCTCTTATGATAATTCTACCATCTACCATGGCAGCATTGTCATCATAAGTTGCTGCGAGAGCTTTTATGCTTGTGGCTTTTTGAGCCGATTCACTATAAAGGTGAGAGCTGTATTTTGGTTGGTTGACGGTAAAATAATTATTTATCCAAGTTTGTAATGCTTCCTTTTCAATAGAATCATCAAAAGTAATGTAACGTAGTGCTTTTCGTGCAGCAGAAATAACATCTCTTCTTGTTGGTTCATTAATTGCATTTAGGTCGTTTACTGTTTTTTGGATAAAAACCTTATTGTGACTCGTGTGAGATACATTTTCAAGTAAAACAATAAGCTCTTGTTGGTCCTTTAATATAGGAGAAATAAAAGCGTTCCAAGCTGCTTTTTTACCATCTCTCACTTGTTTTTTTATATCTTTTTCTATTTGGGTAGCTTCTTGGTTGGTAAAAATACTATTGCTAATCATCCATTCACGCATTTTAGCAATGCAATCATGGTTTTTTTCCCAAGCTAATCTTTCAGGGCTTTTATAACGTTCGTGTGAACCTGAAGTTGAATGTCCTTGTGGTTGCGTGAGCTCTTGTACGTGCAACAGTACTGGAACATGCTCTTCTCTGGCTATTTTTGAAGCTTCTTCAAAAGCATTTATCAATCCAGCATAATCCCAACCTTTTACTCTTATAATTTCGTAGCCATTACCATGTTTGTCTCGCTGAAAGCCTTTAAGGATTTCAGAGATGTTTTCTTTGGTAGTTTGATGTTTAGCATGTACGGAAATTCCATATTCATCATCCCAAATACTAATAACCATTGGGACTTGCAATACGCCTGCTGCATTTATGGTTTCAAAAAAAACACCTTCACTTGTACTTGCGTTGCCTATAGTTCCCCAAGCGACTTCATTTCCATTTACCGAAAATTTTGAGCTATTAATTCCTTTTACATTTCTGTAAATTTTAGATGCTTGAGCCAATCCTAATAACCTTGGCATTTGACCAGCTGTAGGAGAAATGTCTGAGCTAGAATTTTTTTGTTTTGTGAGGTCTTTCCAATTGTAGTTATCATCCAGACTATGTGTTCCAAAATGACCACCCATTTGTCTCCCAGCACTCATTGGGTCTGCTTCAATCTCGGTATGTGCATAAAGGCCAGCGAAAAATTGCTGAATGGTTAATTCGCCAATGGCCATCATAAAGGTTTGGTCTCTATAATATCCAGATCTAAAATCACCATCTCTAAATGCTTTTGCCCAAGCTAGTTGTGGAATTTCTTTTCCATCACCAAAAATTCCAAATTTTGCTTTTCCAGTTAATACTTCTCGACGACCAAGTAAACTACACTCTCTACTTGTTACAGCGATTGTATAATCGTTAATGATTTCACTTTTAAAATCATTGAAAGACATGTTTTTGGTAATCTCTGGATTTGTTTGCATTTATTAGGGATTAAGATGCAGCAAATTTAGCTATTTTTTATGTTTTATGCAATGTAGTTGGTTGTTAATAAGTTGATGAATTCGCAAATAAAACCTGATAAAAATGATAATTATTTAAAAAAGCTAGATATTTTAAATTTTCATTAAGAATTATTCAAACGAAAAAAGTGAAATTAATACCACTTCCTGCGGAATAACCCTAATAGGGATTGAGGATCTACTGTAAAGACAAAGCGTATTTTTTGATCGTAATTTGGCATGCCAACTTCCCAACCAAGATTAGAGTAAAGAGGGAAGTAAACTTCAAAATAATCGGTTACCAAGTCGATTCTTAAGCCAGTATCGTATTGAAATTTAACGGGATTGAATGTGTTTTTTACTAAGCCAAAATCGGTGTAAGCCTGAATATATTTCCAGAGCGTGGTGCTAAAATTAAAAGTAGTCATCCACTTGTTTGCAAAAGGTGTATTTAATTTTGATTTAAAGCCACCTTCTGCAATAATGATTTGCTGACTAAATATTCCTGAAGCTTCCGAACGCCCTAAATAATTGTAGTCAAATAAATAATCGGTTGGTCTATCTAATGCGAAACTAAAATAATTGAAACCTGCTGGATTATTGTTGTATAAAAAAGCACCTGCAAAAAACCTAACATTCACCTGTCTGTTGTTTTCAAATAGCTTTCGGTACTCGTAATTAAACGATAGTTTTCCAAAATCTTTAGCCATTTGAAAATCTGTAAACCATTTATAGTAGTCTATAAGGCCAGGATTTGTATTAATGTATCTGGCATTGAAAATACTATAATTTGGGTTGGTATTATTTGCTATGTTATTGATGTCTTCATCTCTATTAATATCTAAATACCTAAAGGTTAGAGACTGATACTTGTTAGATCTGTAGTCTGCATGATTCCTAAAATTAAACCTTAGATAAGGTGTAATAATCCTTGCAAATAAATCTGGCGCATAAGATGAGTACTTTCCCGTAAGACCATAAGTTATGCCATATAAGTCACTGTTTTCAATATTTTGTGTGTAATTTACAGAAGCTGAAAATGTGAACGACTTAGACTTTGTACCATAGTTTGGAGAGATTTTATAGTTAAATCCACGACGCAATAAGGTTTTGTTGTAAAACTTGCTGCCAAGAATCAAACCATCATAAATATTGCTAAATTCTACTAAAGGCATTAAAAATATCTGCGTTTTTGAAGGATCTTCTAAATCTTTAAAAAGGCGTAATTGTAAAGGCTTGTTATTAGCAAGAAAACCGTTTAGAGATTTCCAATTATCCCTTATATTGTATTCTGGAATGGAATTGTCGTAATTTAAAACCAGCTTATTGGTGTCATGTCTTGGAATTGTAATTGTTTTACTATTCTTAATGTTTTCAACCCAAGTTTTTGATGTTACAGTATCGTTTCTTAAAGTAAACAATGAAATTGGCATACTGTTATCACGCTTGTTTTTTATGGTGAGTGTTATAGAATCGTTTGTCTTTTTAAGACTTTTTATTTTAAAATCTATTTTTTTATGGGTGTTGATATATTCTTTAAAAAACCAATCTATATTTTTATTGGTTTTAGATTTTAATAAATTTTCAAATGCTTTTGTGGTGGTATTTTTTAACAAGTTGTTTTTTAGAAATTCTTTGAGTGTGTTTTCTAAAATTTGAGCGTTTATAAAGTCATCTAGATATTTTAAACCAACTCCTGCTTTGTACTTATTTGCTAAATCACTATTAAATCGCAATAAAGAATCTTTAGAAGTTGTTAAAGGTTGATCTCTATTTGTTCTTGCCATGTGCAAATAAACCAAATGGTACTGCTCGTTAAATTTTAGCGTTGCTGCATGAAATGATCTAAGTCCCCAAATATCTGCTAAGGAACCTGCAAGTTTCATATCTGGATAATTTTCTTCAATATATTTTATAAGATAATATATTTGAATTCCATCTTTTAACCATTGCTCTTTTCGTGGATTTAATAGTAAGGTATTGTCCAAATAGTTTCCAAGTGTTGTTTTTAGTAACTGTAATTCAAACTGAAAATTTTTAGGAAATGGACTTATAAAATCTGGAAGCTGGTTTAGGCCATATATAGGATCTTTTTTTGTATCAATATTTGAAACAATTAGTTTTTTATGAGGATATGGACCAAGATGTTTTGTCACAAAGGCTGTTATTTTATCTGTAATAATAGCTTTTTTTGAAGGTTCTAGATCTTTTTCGGTATAGTTGGAAACTATTGAAAATTTATCGGTTTGAATGGTTTTGTAAACAGGGAGTTTTTGTAAAAACAGTTTACTGTCAACTCTGTTTACTCCTTGTAAAAGAACTGTTTGCGAATTGCTGTCTTGTGTGATGTTCACTAGATCCAACTCTGAGGTTAGTACATAATTTCTAGGAAACTCAATTTGTAGTGTAATATCTGTTTTTGGAACATAAAGATCATCTAGGTTTTTATTACTGTAATAGTTCCAATTTCCATTATAAACAGCTGGTGTTATGTACCAATATTTTAGGTTATAATCTTTTAAAGGTGTGACACCATAATCTGTAAATTTCGTTTTAGGGAGTTTTACAATGTATTCTAGTACAATTTCATAACTTTTGTTTGGCAGTAAAGGTGTTGCTAAATCTATTTTTAATACATCTGGATGTGCCTTTAGCCTTTCAAAGTTTAAATTAGTTTTAGCTGAATTAATAATTGATGTTATAGCAGTAAACCCACGTTCTTCGCTTTCGGCAAAATGAAATTTACTATCATATTCTTCAGAAAAACGTCTAGCCAATGGCGTGCTTTTTGTAGAGTAGCTATTGCTCCAATCGTTTAAATAGATGCTCTTTAAAGTATCTTTTGTTGTGTTTTTGTAAGCAATAAATTGGTGAATTTTTATTTGGTCCAAATTAACATTAAATGTAGCTTTTAGATCAATTTTATCTTGACAAAATGCATTTGTAAAAATGAAGGTAAAAATTAATATGTTTAGAATTTTAAGTTTCAAATTAACGTTTGATAAATTTTAAGGGCTCAATAATGCTATTGTCTGTAATTATATAATACATACCACTGGACAAGTATGAAACATTTAACTTAACAAAATTCCTATCCTCAACTTGATATTCTTCCATTTTTTGCCCTAATATGTTATAAATGCTCAACTTTTTTATAGTTAGTTGCGAATTTATTTTTAAACTAATATTATTTTTTACCAAATTACTTCCCTCGATAGTTATTTCGTTTTTTAGTTCAAACTTTTTTGTTCCCAATGTTTCATTGGTTTGAAGCGTTAAGGTTACTGGTAGATGATCGCTAAAATAGTAAAGTGCTTCTCTAATAAATGGGCTAAATGTAGAACCGTTACAATTGGTAGAATTTATATTATTGTTATAACAGTTAGTATTATTATTGTTTCCATAAACTTGATAAGAGTTAGGAACAAAAGATATATCTGGGTTTGTCACCATGTTTTCCGATGTCATTATAAAATCAAACCTGTCATCAAAACCACCACTTGCTCCACCTATTGCACTGGTCGTTCTAGTAGATTGTGTAAATACATCTATATAGTTTGTGTTATTGCTCCAACTGCCAATACGATTGGCAGGATCCATTAGTGTGATATTATTAGTGTTATCTATTAATTCTTGAAAAGCTGGCTCGGATGATGTGTATAAATTAAAATCTCCAGCCAGCAAAATATTACTATCGCTTGGCATAGTGCTTAAGTAGGATACAAAATCATCAACCATTTGCTTGCGGTAAGCTATATTGTCAGCACCTCTTGAAGCTTTTAGGTGCGCAACAAACACATCAATATATATTGGGTTGTTAACTTGGTTTACAGTATTTAATTTTAATCTATAATGATTAAAATCACGGTAAATACTTGTAATAACTACTTGCGATTCTAGTATAAACTTGGAGCTATCGTAAAAAATCATGTTTTGTAAATCGTTTTGATCTCCAATATTATTGTCCGAAGTATTTTCAACAAAAGTAGCTCTCTCATAGTCTGGATTTATAAACTGCAAAATCTGTAATATGGTATTGGCTCCAGTTTCATTATTCAATTCGTTAATCATAAATAAATCTGGTAAATAATCGGTCAATATCACATCTAAATATTGAATCCTACTTGCAGGTTCTTGCAAAGGAAAATTAAGCACATTATAAAACATGGCCTTAAAGGTTTCTTGCGAGAAACCAAAAAAACTACAGAGCAATAGGGTTAGTATTATTGTAAACTTTTTCACCATACTTAGGGAGATGGAAGCTAATGTTTAAAAGTTAGGGCTTAATTCATATTCTTTATAGAATGCATCTAAAATGTCTATAACTTCATCTTCTGTATCTACTAGATTAATTAAATCTAAATCGGTTGCGCTAATATTTCCAAATTTTTTAAGTAATGTGCTCTTTATCCAATCTAAAACACCGCTCCAAAATTCGGTACCAACCAAAATAATAGGGAATTTTTCAATCTTATTGGTTTGAATAAGTGTAATCGCTTCAAACAATTCATCTAGTGTACCGAAGCCTCCTGGCATTACCACAAAACCTTGCGAGTATTTTACAAACATGACCTTTCGTACAAAAAAATAATCAAAATCGAGGCTTTTGTCGTTATCGATATATGGATTATCATGTTGCTCGAAAGGCAATTCAATATTAAGCCCTACCGATGTTCCGCCACCTAAATGTGCACCTTTATTACCAGCTTCCATAATCCCTGGGCCACCACCAGTAATAACGCCATAACCAGCTTCCACTATTTTTTGAGCAATAAGTTCTGCTAATTTGTAATATTTGTCATCAGGTTTGGTTCTAGCCGAACCAAATATGGAAATACAAGGCCCAATACGACTCATTGTTTCAAAACCACTTACAAACTCTCCCATAATCTTAAAAATAGCCCACGAGTCGTTTGTTTTTATTTCATTCCAACCTTTTGGATGTAAATTTTTATTCATCTAATTACTTCATTTTTATTTTATACCAAATGCTAATTTAGTTCTTTTTTAAGGAATTGTGCTGTATAACTTTTTGGATGTTTTGCAACCTCTTCAGGAGTACCTTCCACAATTATTTCTCCACCACCTTTTCCGCCTTCGTATCCAATATCTATAATATGATCTACTGTTTTAATAACATCCATATTATGTTCAATAATTAATACTGTATTGCCTTTATCTACTAATTTGTTTAAGACCAACATCAATACACGAATATCTTCAAAATGTAGGCCAGTTGTAGGTTCGTCAAGAATATAAAACGTGTTTCCTGTGTCGCGTTTACTTAATTCGGTAGCGAGTTTTATACGTTGTGCTTCGCCACCAGACAAAGTCGTACTTTGTTGCCCTAACGAGATATAGCCCAAACCAACATCTTGTATGGTTTTTAGTTTCCTGTGAATTTTAGGAATCAATTCAAAAAACGGGACTGCTTCTTCAATGGTCATATTCAACACATCACTAATCGATTTTCCTTTGTAGCGAATTTCTAAGGTTTCACGATTAAAACGTTTGCCTTGGCAGGTTTCGCATTCTACATAGACATCAGGAAGAAAATTCATTTCTATTACTCGCAAGCCACCACCTTTGCAGGTTTCACAACGTCCACCAGCGACATTAAAACTAAAACGACCAGGTTTATAACCACGAATCATCGCTTCAGGGATTTTTGCAAAAAGACTGCGTATTTCACTAAAAACACCTGTGTAAGTTGCAGGATTACTTCGTGGTGTACGACCAATTGGTGACTGATTAATGTCTATGACCTTATCGATATGCTTCAAGCCAGTAATTTTTTTATAAGGCATTGGTGTTTTTACACCGTTAAAATAGAAGTTGTTTAAAATAGGGTAGAGTGTTTCGTTTATTAATGTGGACTTTCCACTACCAGAAACACCAGTTACACCAATCATTTTTCCTAACGGAATTTTTACCGAGACATTTTTTAGGTTATTCCCAGTACAGCCAGTTAAACTCATTGTTTTTCCGTTGCCCTTTCGTCTTTTTTTAGGAATTTCAATTGCTTTGGTTCCATTTAAATAATCTGAGGTAAGTGTATGATGTGTTAGTAAATCTTCAGGCGTGCCTTCGCTAATAATTTCGCCACCATGTTTTCCAGCAAAAGGACCAATGTCTATCACATGGTCTGCACGTTCTATCATGTCCTTATCATGCTCCACAACTATTACAGAATTACCAATATCTCTTAAAGACAATAAAGAGTTAATCAGCTTTTCGTTGTCACGTTGATGCAACCCAATACTTGGTTCGTCCAAAATATAGAGTACACCAACCAGTTGCGACCCAATTTGTGTGGCTAATCTAATACGTTGCGCTTCACCACCAGATAATGATTTTGAGCTTCTGTTAATCGTTAAATAGGTTAAGCCAACATCCAATAAAAACTGTACCCTTGCCCTAATTTCTTTGATAATTTCTTCGGAAATTGTTTTTTGTTTTTCAGATAAATGATTTTCTAAATCGGCAAACCATTCTGCCAAATCAACAATATCCAAATCTGCTAGTTCCGAAATATTTTTACCACTCACTTTAAAAAACAGTGATTCTTTCTTTAATCGAGAGCCTTCACATTCCGAACAAATTACTTTATCCATAAATCCTTTGGCCCAACGTTTAATGGATGTAGATTCTGCATTTTTGTACTGACTCTCTATAAAATTTGCAATCCCTTCAAAATCTATGTTGTAATTTCTTGATACGCCTAAGGTTTTACTATCCACAGTAAATTTTTCGTTGCCACCATATAAAATCATCTGTAAGGCATCTTTTGGGATTTTATTTATTGGATTGGCCAAATCGAATTTGTAGCGCATGGCAATCGCTTCCAATTGTTTAAAAATCCACGAGTTTTTTTGCGGTCCTTGTGGTGCTAATCCACCATGTTTAATCGATATGGTTGGGTCTGGAATAATTTTCTCTTCGTTCACTTGGTAGAGCGTTCCAATGCCATTACATTTGCTACAAGCGCCTTTTGGTGAGTTGAACGAAAAGTTATTAGGCTCTGGGTTTGGATATGAAATCCCAGATGATGGACACATGAGGTTTCTACTAAAGTAGCGTACTTCGTTCGTGTCGTTATCAATTACCATGAGTACATTATCGCCATGATACATAGCAGTATTAATGCTTTCTGTAAGGCGTTTATCGTTATCGACAGTCTCGTCAATTTTGAGTCTGTCAATAACGATTTCTATATCGTGTGTTTTATAGCGATCCAGTTTCATGCCTCTAACAAGGTCTTTAATCTCGCCATCTGCTCGTACTTTTACAAAACCTTGTTTGGCAATTTGCTCAAACAGTTCGCGGTAATGCCCTTTTCTGGAACGAATTACTGGTGCTAAAATATTAATGCGCTTGCCTGCAAAACTTTCTAAAATTAAGTTTTGGATTTGCTCATCGCTGTAGTTTACCATTTTTTCGCCAGTGTTGTAGCTGTACGCATCACTAGCACGAGCATATAGTAAACGTAAAAAATCGTAAATCTCGGTAATGGTACCAACAGTTGATCGTGGTGACTTGCTTGTTGTTTTTTGCTCAATGGCAATTACAGGAGAAAGCCCATCTATTTTATCGACATCTGGACGCTCCAAACTACCTAAAAACTGTCGTGCATAGGCCGAAAACGTTTCAATATAACGTCGTTGTCCTTCGGCATAAATAGTATCGAACGCCAAGGAAGATTTACCACTACCAGATAAGCCTGTAATAACTACAAGTTTTTCTCTAGGTATGGTCACATCTATGTTTTTTAGGTTGTGAACCCTTGCACCTTGAACGTCTATATATTCTTTAAACTCAGTCATAAATTGGCAAAGTTGCAAAGGTACAGATTTTAAAGGTAAATAGGAAGTAAAGTACTAACAGTGAATTGTTGATAACTGAGATTGATATACGTAGTTACCCTTTATTAAAAAAACAATAAAAGTTCGTGTTTTGAGAACAATTGTTTTATATTTGCATCAGACAATGAAATATGAAACGAATAATAGCGAAAAGAACTTTACGTGAATTTTGGGAGGAACACGCAGATTCGGAACAATATTTGAAAACTTGGTACGAGACTACAAAAAACTCAAATTGGAATTCTCCGAATGACATAAAAGAGACTTACATTAATGCAAGTATTTTAAAAGACAGTAGAGTTGTTTTCAATATCAAGGGGAATTCATATCGACTTATCGTAAAGTTTAACTATGTCAGACAATGGGCGTTTATCCGATTTGTTGGAACTCACGCTCAATACGATAAAATTAACGCTGACACAATTTAAAGTATTTAATTATGGAAATTAAACTTATCAAAACGGAAAAAGATTACGAAAAAGCTCTCGAAAGACTTGAGTTAATTTTTGATGCTGCTCCAAATTCAAAAGATGGAGATGAAGCGGAAATTTTATCATTATTAATTGAGAACTTTGAAAACAAGCACTATCCTATCGAATCACCTGACCCAATTGAAGCAATTAAAATCCGAATGGAAGAAATGAACCTAAAACAAAAGGATTTAGTTGGAGTGATTGGCGGAAAAAGTAGAGTGTCGGAAATCTTGAATAAAAAGAAAAAATTGACAGTTGATATGATAAGAGAATTAGAGCAAATCTTGCATATATCTGCTTCTGTACTCGTAAACAACTATAAACTTGCGAATTGAAAAAAATAACAAAGGGTAACACCGTGTATAATTCATTGCTTCTGATTTTCCTCGCGGAAAATCCTCGCACTGAATTAAAGCCAGTTTTTATTTAGTAAATTAGTTGCCGAAACACGCAACGAAATCATACACAAAACCGCTATACGTATTGATTTTATCCTTTTAAAAAGTTACCTTCGTTTAACGATGGATATAAACAATTAAAAAAGTTTATATCAAGGCATTGTACTTCATTACAACCAACCGCTTAACAATGATAAAATTCTTTAGAAAAATACGCTTCGACCTTATGGAGAAAAACAAAACTGGAAAATATCTGAAATATGCCATTGGCGAAATTATTCTTGTAGTAATTGGAATTCTGATTGCGTTATCAATAAATAATTGGAATGAAGGTAGAAAAAATAAAATCCTAGTTGAGAATTATACACAGAACTTAATCGAAGATCTTACAAAGGATAGTATTAGTATAAGTAGATTAATTGTTAATATTAAGAATGATTCAACTTTTCTAAATAATTTTGAAAAAAGGATATCCAAATCAACCGCTGCTTTAGATACAATACTCAAAATTGCCCGATATGAATATAACTTTTATATCTGGATTCATGAAGATTATAATAATGATACTTTCAAAGTTCTTGCCTCTACTGGTAATATAGGTTTGTTTAAGAGTGAAATTACAAATGATTTGAACACATTGCATAATCTTCAAGAAGAGGCTCTAAATGCACAAAACCAAACATTTGAAACTTATAGAAACGGTTTAATTCGATATGCTCAAAAATATCCAATTCCTTTTCAATCCAATTTAATTGCAAATGGCACGCCAGCAGCTGATATTATTTGGAAACAAATTTCATTAAGAGAACATTCTACCGAATTTAATGCTTTAGTCATAGCCAAAGGAGATTCATATCGATTATCCTTACGCTCGTTACCTATGGTTTTAGTAAGAACAAATGAATTGCTAACTAAACTTCGTGATTAGTAATAAAAAAATAACGAAAGCACAACA
>Ga0316209_1001231_pt1 | contig 28969 bp, 31 predicted proteins | sample 6monopyrite_MG_FD_204945 | JGI IMG/M metagenome (GOLD analysis project Ga0316209, IMG submission 204945) | Microbial mat bacterial communities from mineral coupon in-situ incubated in ocean water Damariscotta River, Maine, United States -... | ecosystem: Environmental > Aquatic > Marine >...
GTGAGACATAGAAAATATCGACGATTGCAAAAATAGATTCCATAAGCATCTCTAAAATCATTGGAACAGAGAGCATAAATATGGCACGACGAATACTGCCTGTTGTAAAACTTTCTTCTTTACCAGAGACAGCTATCTTGAAGTATTTAAAAAATTGTTTTATTGAAATGTAATTGGATGACATACTAAAATGATTAAATAAAGATATAACGAGATACTAAAAGCATTTAGCAATTAAGGGTCGAAAAGAATTCGACAAACAGGAAGGTAATTTAATCAATCATAATGCAGCAAATATTAAAATTTATTTTGGATGAAGCAAATGTTACTGCATTCTACTCAAATCTGCCTCAGCTGCTATATAACCAAATCCAGACCAATTTCCATTCTTAATTATATTTTTAAACATATTAATAGCGCGATCCTCATTACCATTATAAAAATGCCAATTGGCAATACCATATTGTGTCGATTCGCTTGCGCCTACTAAACCGTTTTCTAGTTTTAACAGGTCACTTTCTGTGCGCTCTCCTTTATAAAATAACAGTAAATCATGATAGGCGGTATTTTCTATAATGTTCATGTCCTTGGTCACAGGGTTTAAAATTGACGTTGCTTCATCTTTTAAGTTCATTCGTTGCAAAATCATATATAACCAATGCCTTGTGGCGACTTGCACATCATCATTTTTTGAAGCTTCTAAAGAGTTTGTAAAGGCTTTTAACGCATTTTTAAGATCATTTTTTAAGTAATATGCCAATCCTAAATGGTAATAAATGTTTGTATGCAAACTAGATATAGGTTGATTGAGCTTATTTGGATTGCCATCAGGTTCTATAACATCTTCGGTATTCTTAATAAGGGTTGTCGCTTTTTTAAAATCGGCAATGGCATTATCGATTTGGCGCGTACTAATATACCTATGGCCTCTGTGCCTTAAAAATCGTGCGTCTTCAGGGAATTTATTAATTCCTTCGGTGTAAATTTCAATAGCCCTTTTATAATCGCCTAAATAGGCAATCCTTCTCCCTAACCAAATAATGTTATCTGCCCATTTATCATTATTTTCATACTCTTTTAAGGCATCCAGATATTTTACAATTTGAAGGGAGTCTTGTGTTACATTTACTTGTCGTCTAATTAACGGTGTGTTTAACAAGGACATGCCTTGTGAGGTGTTTATTTTAACTTCATTAAGGTTTGGTTTTTTGCACCCAAAAAATGTCAAACAAATAAATAGCAGAAAATTAATCTTTATCAATTTTATCATAAGCCTTAATCATTACAATTGCCCAAAGTGTAACACAAACAGCAACAATGAGCGAAAAATAAAATACGATGTTATTTGCTTCCATTATTAATCATTTTAAATAAAATCAATAATCCTAGGAGCATTGGTGCCCATAACCCAATAAATATCCCGTGTAATTTTTCACCAGAAAGAAATAAATATTCGGCAACAATAATAATAACTAAACACAAGACCAACATCATCGAGTTGGCTGTGCCGAGTTTTTTAAAGAAATTCATATCAAAAATTTTGATTTCTAAGTTACTAAAATTTAGCCATCAAAATTGTCATGAACAAAAAAATTCTTAAAATCTTTCATTCCCCTAGTAGAGCTATCAGGAAATTATTTACATTAAACCCTTATTTTTTATAGTACTTAATATATTTTCTATAAGCTAAAGCTGCGACTACTGCTACTGCTAAAAAAGACCCTGAAATAAAATATACACTTATTTCTTGGTCGTCTTTGGCATAACTATGTAATCCTGCCAAATAGAAATTTACGCCAAAATAGGTCATTAAAATACTAGCGAAAGCATAAATGGAAAGTACGTTAAATGTAAAGCGACCACGAAGTCCAGGTACCAATCGTACATGCAACACAAAGGCATAAATCATAATGCTAATAAGTGCCCAAGTTTCTTTGGGATCCCAACCCCAATATCGTCCCCAACTTTCGTTTGCCCACATACCACCAAGGAAGTTACCAATGGCTAACATAACTAAACCTACTGTTAATGCCATTTCATTAACTATGGTAAGTTCTTTAATATTTAAATCCATTTTGGTTTTATTGCCTTCATTGGTAAGAATCATTAATAATAATGATACGGCACCTAAAATCATTCCTAAAGCAAATGGTCCATAACTACCAACAATAACGGCAACATGAATCATAAGCCAATAGCTGTCTAAAACAGGTTGTAAATTAGCAATAGAAGGGTCCATCCAGTTCCAATGTGCAATCATAAGTATCATGGAAGTTACAAATGCTGTTGAAGCCATGGTAATATCACTTTTCTTTCCAAAAATAAGACCAAATAACATGGTAGCCCAAGCCACATAGATCATAGATTCGTAGGCATCACTCCAAGGTGCATGACCAGAAATATACCATCTCACTATGAGTCCAGCTGTATGTAAAATAAATAATGCAACAATGATGTATTTAAAAATGGTAACCGCTAGATTGATGCCTTTACTTTTATCTTTAAATATTTGAACGATTAGAAGGATAAACATAAGTGTACCTGCGTACATGTACCAACTAAACAGTTTTTTAAAAATATCGTATTTGTTATAAGTAATCTCAGCATTTATTTTTTTATCGCTTATCATGACCTCAGCACCATATTTTTGCTGTGTTTTTTTAATGGCGTCTAGTAACTTGCTGCTTTCGGAAAAATTACCTGATTTTTTTCCTTCATTCAACATGTACAAATAGGCCTTAAAACCCGTATTTATAAAGTTACCGTAAAGAGAATCTTCAAGTTGAATTTTTTCATCTCTATAGTCTTGTGATGAAACCCATGTATTATTATCATCGTCAGGAATTGGATAAATTTTTAATGAGTTACCACTAAGCGTAGAGTACAATAAACTAACGCGTTGATTAGCTTCTATAAACTCTTTTTGAATGGCTGTAGGTACTTGATTTCTTGTAGCCTCAACCATATAAGGATCAAGTTTGTACTCGCCTTTTTCTGTAAAAAAATGTGCAAAAGTGGCATACTTTTTAGAAGTATCTAGGCCAATAATCGATCTAATGGTATCGGCTTTTTTAGCCTTTAAATAAATAATTGGCACATTATACCATAAATATGGGCTTTCTTGAATTGATAAAAACACCTGATTCGCATCAAACTCCTCATAGGTATCGTGTTTGCTTAATTTACGCAACAACTCGGAAGCATAGGTGTTTATTGGTTTCATTCGTCCGTCAAAATCCTGAATTACCAAACGTCCAAATTTATCGGCTTCTTTTTTTGATGTTATATTGACTCTTAAAATGGAATCAACTTGAAATTTGGTTGGCATTGTTGAATGGTTATGACCATCTTCTACTGCTTGTGTGTCTTGTGCATTTAAACCAATAGTAGTAGCAAAAAATAAAATTACAAATGCTGCTGCTTTTTTTGCCTTGATTTTCTTAAGGTTTTTTCTTAAATCATCAAAACGTGTATGCTTTGCAAATAATATAGCCAACAAGCCGAAATACAGTAAAAAATAGCCTAAATAAGTAATATTGGTTCCCCAAAAATCATGATTTACAGAAAGTATCGTTCCTTTTTCATCGCTATCAAACGAGGCTTGAAAAAAACGATAGCCCTTATGGTTAAGGATATTGTTCATATAAATATGAAAATCGAAATCGCCTTCCTGTTCATCTAAAACAGTGACTTTGCTCTCAAATGCAGAATAACTATTATCTGTTCCTGGATAACGCTTTGCTATAAAGTCGTTAAGTTTTATACTAAAAGGTAATTCTATAACTTTAGAACCATATTTAATTGCAAAATCTAAACCTCCAATAGTTACTTGTTTAAATGCATTGTTGGTACCTTTACCTCCTATAAGTTTTACGGTTTGGGTTTCGTCGTTAGCAGTGACTTTCAATACGATGCCATCTTCATCATTTTTTAGCAATTCTGATTTTTTAACAACATCGAAAACACCTTTTATCACTGGTTTTGGAAATACCAATGTTTGATTGCCTATGATATACCTAGAACGTAACACCAATGGTTGGATGCTATCTTTAACAAGCTTACCTTGTACTTGTGTTGCCATGGTTAAGTAGTCGCCTTCATAAGGAGATTGAATGGTTAACGTGCTGTCTGTATGTGTAATATTTACAGCTCCATCTGTAGGTTTATTTAAAGCATATAATACGTTATGTATGCTTTGTACCTGACCTTCTTTTAAAAAGTGATTGTGCGATCCTCCAAGACCAGCTTCTACCATTTTTAAGTAATTTTCTCCGGAGTCGTCAGGTATAATATCTTCTTCTGCTCCAAGGATAAACTCTTCGAGCTTAATGGTTACTGGTTGTTTATTATAATCGGTTTTTGCAAAAAATTTATTATTTAGTCTATGAGAAAAATCTGTTTCATATTCTTCTACACGACGTTGTTTTTGTCCATTAATTTCATAATCACCATCAATATATACGGTTAGGTATGTTTTTTGCGATAAGAAAGTGTTTTCGGTAGTACCTTCACGAATGGCCATTATGCCTTCAAAGCTTATATATCTAGTAATAAATGCGCCTATAAAAATGAAAATAAAGGCTAAGTGTAAGGTTAAAGTGGCCCATTTTTCTTTTCTTAAAAGGCGGTATCTAAATATGTTACCAATAAAATTCATAGTAAATAAAACCATTATGGCCTCAAACCACCAGGCATTATAAATAAGTGTTCTGGAATATGGTGTTGGCGATGTTTCCTGCCCTGCATCCATAAAAGTTCCTATTGCCATTGCCAAAGCAAACACAATAAATAAAACAGCTGTAAGTCTTGTAGAAAAAAGAATATTGGATAGTTTTTTTAACATAACGAAAAATTATCTTTTAAAAGTGGGGCAAATTTAGTGTTTTTCTTCAGACAAAGTATGAGATAAGTCATCTTTTAACATGTTACTAATGCTAGTTACCTTGCCTTGCCTCAAATATTTTTAGATACAGGAAAGTTCCCATTTTTCTAGCGCGTCGTTTAGCGTTTTCGGCAGTTTCGCCTTCAAAAAGTTCTTCAATGGTCTCATACCATAAGTTTAACCAAATGCCAAAATGTAATTCAGAGATTTTATAGCCATGTTCCTTATCTGCTTTTGCATGTGCTTTTAACGGATCGCCGTAATATTTTGTTTTTAAAAACAAACTGGATTCCCAAAAGGTGGTTAATCTATCCAAGTGTTCATCCCAATCTTCTATGCGGTCAAAAAAAAAGGCTAAAGTATCATCTACCCTCACTTTAGCATAAAATGTAGAGACTAGTTTATAAATATCTTTGCGAGTTTTAATATCTTTCTTTTCCATTGTTTACAAAGATAGTTCATCAAACTTTCAAATCATATTTTACTTATCTATTTTAGCAGTATGTTATCAGTGGTATTAATTGGCGCAGGAAATGTTGCCACACATTTATATAAAGCTTTACAAAAAGCTAAAGACGTATCTGTTTTACAATGGTACAATAGAAATTTAAAGGCTATTTTACCATTTAAAAATGACGTTAATGTCACCAATAATCTTAATGATTTAAAACAAGCTGATATATATATTATCGCTGTGAACGATGACGCTATTAAAGCTTTATCAACTCAATTACCCTTTAAAAATAGATTAGTGGTTCATACTTCCGGAAGTGTAAGTTTACATGATTTAGACAAAAAGCATAGACGTGGAGTGTTATACCCACTACAAACATTTACAAAAAATGCTGATATCGATTTTGCTGAAGTACCTATTTGCATTGAAATTGAAAATAAAAAAGATTTAAAAACCTTAAAAGAACTTTCAGGAGCTTTAGGTTGTAAGCATTATAGAGTCAATTCTGACCAACGTGCTGCTTTGCATTTAGCAGCTGTTTTTGTGAATAATTTTACCAATCAATTATATAGAATTGCTCATGAAATTACCGAATCTAAAAGCGTCGATTTTAATATTTTAAAACCATTAATTAAAGAAACTGCTAATAAAATAGAATTGGTATCTCCTTATATGGCACAAACTGGACCAGCAAAAAGAGATGACAAAAAAACGATTAAGAAACATTTAAAAGCGCTAGATAAAGACATACATAAAGACATTTATGAGTTGCTAACAAAATCAATTAAAATAACCCATGGAAAAAAGTTATAAAGAATATTTACAACATATTACCACCTTTATTTTTGATGTAGATGGTGTACTAACTGATGGTACAGTAACCATAACCACAAAAGGTGAAATGCTTAGAAGAATGAATATTAAAGATGGTTATGCAATTAAAACTGCAGTTGACCAAGGTTATAATATGTGTGTGATTTCTGGTGGCTCTAACGAAGGTGTTCGCATACGTTTACAAGGCTTAGGTGTCACTAATATTTATTTAGGAACGCATAATAAAATGGACCAAATGAACGAGTTTTTACATAACTACAACATAAAGTTGGAGAATGTGCTTTACATGGGAGACGACATACCAGATTACCCAACCATGAAGTTAGCAGGATTACCATGTTGCCCTCAAGATGCAGCACCAGAAATTAAAGAGATTTGCAGTTATATATCTCATAAAAATGGCGGAAAAGGAGCTGTTCGAGATGTGATTGAACAAGTACTGAAAGTTCAGGGTAAATGGGATGCTAATTTTAATGCGAAGTATGATTAGGATCCAGTCGCAGTTTTCAGCCTGCAACTAATGGATAATTTAGCAACTCCGTAACTTGAAAACCAACCAATCACTAAATGGACAAAGTATTTAACCTCATCCGTTGGAAAAACCTTATTTTAATTGCTCTGGTGCAAATTTTTATTAAATATGCCCTTTTTGAATCCTTTAATATTCACCTTGCTTTAAACACATTTCAATTTACATTACTAATTCTGGCAACACTTTTTATTGCTGCAGCTGGAAATATTATTAACGATATTTACGATATTGAGACCGATTTGGTGAATAGACCAGATAAAGTTATTGTAGGGAAAACCATTTCAGAAAAAACGGCGTTAAATCTATTTATTAGTTTAAATGTAATTGGTGTAGGCCTAGGGTTTTACTTATCAAATACTATTGGCAGAAGTGGTTTTTCGGTTATTTTTGTAATTATCTCAGCTTTGCTATACATGTATGCTTCGTATTTAAAACAAACATTACTCATTGGAAATGTTATTGTTTCAATATTGGTAGCTCTTAGTATTCTAATAGTGCCTTTTTTTGATTTATTACCAACTATAACAGCTACAAATAGAGAGTTGTACTTAAGTATTTTTAATATAGCGCTTAATTATGCTGCTTTTGCTTTTATGGTAAACCTACTTCGAGAAATAATTAAAGATATTGAAGATATTAATGGCGACTATAAAGCCCAAATGAAAACACTACCAATACTTATTGGAAGAGATAGAGCGACAATGGTTGCCTTTGCGCTATCTTTTGTTCCTTTACTAGCAGTTGTAAATTATATCGCTACACAGTTGTACAATATTATGCTAGCAGTAATTTATTTTTTATTGTTTGTTGTTGGACCAATGATATATTTTACAGTCAAGATATTTTCAACCGAACAAAAAAAAGAATATCAGCATTTATCCAATGTATTAAAAGTGATTATGTTGTTTGGTGTGTTATCTTTGTTATTATATCCATTTGTAATTAATTAATGCTAAACGAAAAACTAAAAGAATATCGAATTATTTTGGCATCAGGTTCTCCTAGGCGTCAGGAGTTCTTCAAAAACCTAGGTTTGGAATTTGATATTATTTTAAAACCCGTAAAGGAAGAGTTCCCAAACCGCTTACGCCATTTTGAAATAAGTAATTATTTAGCACAGTTAAAATCGTTGCCTTTTGAAAAAGAACTAAAACCAAACGACATCCTTATCACAAGCGATACCATAGTGTGGCATAATGAAGAAGCTCTTGGGAAACCTAGATCAAAACAAGAAGCGTTTAACATGCTTAAATCTTTGAGCAATAAAACTCATGAGGTAATTACTTCGGTCTGTTTTAAAACAATGTCGTCCCAAAAAACAATACACAATATTACAAAGGTGACTTTTAAAGAATTGACCGATGACGAGATTTGGTATTACATAAATAAGTTTCCGCCAATGGACAAAGCTGGTGCTTATGGCATACAAGAATGGATTGGGCAAATTGGAGTCACTCATTTAGAAGGCTCCTATTTTAATGTTATGGGATTGCCTGTGCATTTGGTTTATCAAACACTTATTGAAATTGTTAAAAACAAAAAACATCATGAAAAATTATATTAAAAAAAGTATTGCCGTTTCCATTACCACAACCCTCCTATTGTTGAGTGTTTCCTGTAAAAACAATGAAACAAACAAAGACAAAACACAGGTAAAAGAATTAACTACTAACGACACTAAATACAGGGTTGTAAGCCAAGAGTTTAAAGATTATTGGTATGCTGGAGAAGCCGAAATAACCTCTTATAAACTGGAGCAAGCGCGTTATGGTGAAATTAGAAATGGTCATGCCGCTTTAATTTATGTTACCGAAGATTTTTTACCAAATATTCAGGTAAAAGCTAACAATCAAAATCCTGAAAACATATCTGTTTTAAAACTAAATGCCACTAAAAAGTTCAATACAGGAATTTACCCATACTCCATCATGCAAAGTACCTTTTACCCTATTTCTAAAGAGCAACATGCCCTTAAAATAACAAGTTCTATACAAGAATGGTGCGGACAAACATATACACAACTAAATAATAAAAGTGATTTTGAAATTACCTCACACTCATACTTTGAAGGTGAAGCAGATCAAAACTACCGCTTAGAAAAAACCGTTCTGGAAAACGAGCTTTGGACACAACTTCGTTTAGACCCAAAGAGTTTGCCAACAGGAGATTTGCAAATAATCCCTTCTCTCGAATTTGTGAGCTTAAAGCATATAGAGCTAAAACCTTATCTAGCAAACCTTACTCTAAATGTAAACTCGTACATAATTAATTACCCTGAATTAAACCGAAAACTAACCATTAATTTTAACGAAAATGCGCCTTTTGAGATATTAGACTGGACAGAATCGTTTAAAAGCGGCACTGAAATACTAACAACAACAGCAACAAAATTAGTCACTATTAAATCACCTTATTGGAATAAAAAAAGTAGCAAGGATAGTGTTTTGCGAAAAACCCTTAGACTTAAATAGTTTTTTTGATTAGCAGCTTTTTTATCTTTGTATAAACATTATAAAAATGACCAATTTCTTAACAACCTATAAAATTGAGTTGATTAATACGCTAATTGTATTATCAATATTGTTTTCCTTACGGTTCATTATTAAAACCGCTATAAATAAAATAGGAAAAAGAAGTGGAATTAATGAAGCTAGAATTAAACTTATTAGTAGGTATGTAACTGTTACTCTTTTTCTTGTCGCCCTACTTATTGAGGCATTTATTTTTGGGGCTCAACCAAAGGATTTATCATTAGTGTTTTCTTCAGTATTTGCCGTAATTGGTATCGCTTTGTTTGCCATTTGGTCTATTTTAAGCAACATCACTTCAGGGGTTATTATGTTTTTTTCATTTCCATATAAGGTAGGGGATAAAATTAAAATACACGATAAAGATTTCCCAATAGAAGCAATTATTGAAGATATTCGCGCTTTTCAATTACATTTAAGATTGGACAATGGCGATTTAGTAACTTATCCAAATAACTTAATTTTACAAAAAGCAGTGACTTTGGTTGAAAAAGATGCCATAGACGATGGTAGTGATGCTATATAAATAGTATATTTATAACATTAGTGCTTTAAACCTATGGCAAAAAAAAGAACCACAAAATACAAAAAACACGTTGGCCAAATTCCAGGTGCTTTAGTTTACACAGGTGATAAAACATCAAAATTATTTATTGAATCTTTTGATTATAATACAGACTATATTGAAGAAAAAGAGATTAAAAATATTGAAGATGTTGCTCATTATAAATTAACCGATTCGGTTTCTTGGATCAATATAAATGGGCTTAATAACACTAAAGAAATTGAAAAGATTGGTGATCATTATGGGTTACACCCATTGATACTCGAAGACATTGTAAACACCTCACAGCGGCCAAAAATAGACGAATATGAAAGCTACCTATTTATAGTTGTAAAAATGCTGTATTACGATAAAGATGACCTTATTGTGTCTGAGCAAGTAAGCTTTGTTCTTGGCTCCAATTATGTATTGTCATTTCAAGAAGCCGATGGCGATGTTTTCGATTCGGTTAGAGATAGAATTCGTGCCAAAAAAGGGCGAATCCGTAATTTAGGACCCGATTACCTACTCTATGCACTCATAGATTCTGTAGTAGATCATTACTATGAAATTATTGAAACAATGGGAAATAAAATTGAAGAGCTGGAAGACCATCTCTTTAGCGGCAACCCAAAAGAAGAAATCACCGCCGAAATACAATCACTTAAGCGCGAGGTGCTAAGGGTAAGAAAAGCCATTTTCCCTTTAAGGGAAACCATCAATCGTATTGAAAAAATTGAGCATAAACTCATTCATAAAAAAACCATTCATTTCTTTAGAGATATTTACGACCATATTGTTCAAGTATCCGAAAATATTGATATTTACAGGGAAATGATTTGGGGACTCATGGATATGTACATGACCACCATTAGCAACAAGATGAATGAAGTGATGAAAGTACTTACAATTATCGCTACTATTTTTATTCCACTAACCTTCATTGCTGGAATTTATGGTATGAATTTCAATAATATGCCTGAGCTACAATATAAATACAGTTATTTCATCCTTTGGGGAATTATGCTTATACTATTTATTGGGATGTTATTCTACTTTAAACGAAAAAAATGGCTTTAGCTACCTCACATTAGTTAAAGAAACACTAAAACCAACCTTTACACTGCCATTCTTTTATATATTTGGTTACCAACAAACAGCCAAACAATGAAAAAGACCTTACTAGCCACGCTTTTCACAGTCACTTTTATTTTATATTCTCATTCACAACAACCTAATAAATTAAACGCTTCTGAAATTTATGAATCTGTACAAAAGTTAAATTTTCTTGGCTCGGTTTTATATGTAGCAGCACATCCCGACGATGAAAATACTCGACTCATATCCTACATGGCAAATCATGTAAAGGCTAGAACAGCGTACTTATCATTAACGCGTGGTGATGGAGGACAAAACCTTATTGGTCCTGAAATAAGAGAACTTTTAGGAGTAATTAGGACGCAAGAATTACTAGCTGCAAGACGTGTGGATGGTGGCGAACAACTATTTACAAGAGCAAATGATTTTGGTTACTCAAAACACCCTGACGAGACCTTAGCTATTTGGAACAAAGATGAAGTACTAAGTGATGTAGTCTGGGCAATTCGACAATTTAAGCCAGACGTAATAATAAACCGATTTGACCACAGAAGAGCTGGGGAAACTCATGGTCATCACACAAGTTCTGCACTTTTGAGTATGGAAGCTTTTGATTTAGTTAATGATAAATCCAAGTTTTCAACCCAACTAAAATATGTTAATACTTGGCAACCTAAACGCTTATTCTATAACACATCTTGGTGGCGTTATGGTAGCCAAGAAAATTTTGAGAAAGTCGATAAAAAAGGCATGTTAAGCATTGATATAGGTGTGTACTTTAAGCTTAAAGGAATGTCCAACAACGAAATTGCATCGGTGGCCAGCAGTCAACATTTAAGCCAAGGGTTTGGGCGTTTAAGCACTCGAGGCTCCGAGCAAGAATATATAGAATTTTTAAAAGGTGATTTCCCAGAAGACACAAGTAACATTTTTTCTGGAATCGATACCTCTTGGAGTCGTGTTAAAGGCGGAAAAGCAGTTGGAGATATTTTATATAAGGTTGAAAAAAACTTCAACTTTAGAGACCCTTCTGTTCATTTAAACGATTTATTGAATGCTTACAAGCTTCTACAAAACATTAAAGACAAACACTGGAAAAGTATAAAAACCAAAGAGTTAAAAAGCATTATTGAAGCTTGTGCAGGATTGTACCTGGAAGTTTCAGCCAATACACCAACAACTAGTAAAGGAAGTGACATTATACTAAATTTTGAAGCACTCAATAGAAGCAACGCCAACCTAACATTAGTGTCCTACAACATATCTTCAGAAGATAATTCTGTTGAAAAAAACCAACCATTGGCATTCAATAAAAAGAACACTTTTAAACAACCTATTACACTACCTCAAAACATAGAAACCACAACACCTTATTGGTTAGAAAACAAAGGTACATTAGGAATGTACAAGGTGAATAATCAAACCTTAATAGGAAATCCTGAAACACCAAGAGGTTTAACAGTCAACTTCAATTTACAAATAAACAATACGCCAATAACCATAACCAAAAATGTGGTGTATCGTTATTCTAAACTAGATAAAGGCGAGTTGTACAGACCCTTCGAAATCATTCCTGAAGTCTCTGCAAGCATAAGTAATAAAGTAATTATTTTTGAAAACGACAAGCAAAAAGACATTGAAGTAGTTGTAAAGGCTGGAAGAGATAATATTGATGGCTCGATTGGTTTAGATCATCCAAAAGATTGGAATGTGTATCCTGCAAATCAAAAAGTAACAATTAATAATAAAGGCGAAACCCAAACTTTGGTATTTACGGTAATACCACCTAAATTTCAAAGCGAGGGAACGCTCGTGCCAAAAGTAACTGTGAATGGAAAAACCTATTCAAAAGAAATTGTAGAGATTGATTATAGCCACATTCCTTTTCAAACAATTTTATTGCCTAGCGAAAGCAAAATTGTGCGTCTAGATATTCAAAAAAGAGGTGAAAACATTGCCTATATTGAAGGTGCTGGTGATGCTGTTCCTGAAAGTTTACAGCAAATTGGTTACAATATTGTAAAGATTAAACCAGAAGATATTACTGCCGAATCGCTTTCACGTTTTGATGCGGTTGTAGTTGGGGTTAGGGCTTATAAAACTGTACCTCAATTAAAATTCAAACAAAAAGATTTATTAAATTTTGTTGAAAAAGGTGGCAATCTTATAGTACAATACAATAAAACCGTAAGAAGAGGTGGTGCAAATCCTCAAGCACCTTTTAACCTTAAAGTTTCATCTGATAGAGTCACCGAAGAAAACGCCGAAGTACAATTTTTAGCCAAAGACCATTCAATATTAAATTATCCAAATAAGATTACTCAAGAGGACTTTGAGGGTTGGGTACAAGAACGCGGTTTGTATTTCCCTAACGAATGGTCTAACGAGTACACACCTATCCTATCTATGAATGACACAGGCGAAACTCCAAAACAAGGCAGTTTGCTGGTTGCCAAGTATGGTAAAGGTTATTATATCTATACAGGATTGAGCTTTTTTAGGGAGTTTCCAGCAGGAGTATCTGGAGCATATAGGTTATTTGCCAATATGCTTTCTATAGGAAAAGACACTATTAATTTAAACAAAAAACTAACCGATTAATATGGAAGAACAACTACAACCAAGAGAAAAATGGCAACCAATATATACTTTGGTATTGGTTGCAAATGCTATTTACATTGTTCTATTCTATTTTATAACGAATTCATTTTCTTAATATGAATCCATTTGAAAAATTAGCTTGGTTAGATTGGACTGTACTTATCGTAACCTTATTAACCATTGTGCTTTATGGCACTTGGAAAACAAGAAAAAACAAGAATGTTCAAGATTACTTGAAAGGAGGGAATCAATCAAAATGGTGGACTATTGGCTTGTCGGTAATGGCAACACAAGCAAGTGCTATTACTTTTCTTTCCACACCTGGACAAGCATTCCATTCAGGAATGGGATTTGTGCAATTTTATTTTGGTGTGCCTATAGCAATGGTAGTTATTTGTATGGTATTTATTCCGTTGTATCATCGTTTAAATGTTTATACAGCTTATGAATATTTAGAAAGTAGATTCGACTTAAAAACACGTAGTTTAACTGCTATTCTTTTTTTAATTCAACGTGGTTTGGCTGCAGGTATTACAATTTTTGCACCAGCAATTATTTTGTCAGCTATTTTAGGCTGGAATCTAACAATGCTTAACATTATAATTGGAACACTTGTAATTATTTATACTGTTTCTGGAGGCACCAAGGCAGTAAGTGTGACTCAAAAGCATCAAATGACAGTAATATTTACAGGTATGTTTATTGCTTTCTTTTTAATAATAAGCTATTTACCAGACGGCATTACATTTACTAAAGCTTTAGATATAGCTGGAGCGAGTGGTAAAATGGATGTTCTAGACTTTTCTTTTGATTTAGATAATAGATATACTTTTTGGAGTGGTATTATTGGAGGAAGTTTTTTGGCACTCTCCTATTTTGGAACAGATCAAAGTCAAGTACAACGCTATCTATCTGGGAAGTCTATAAAAGAAATGCGTTTAGGGATGATTTTTAATGGCTTGTTAAAAGTACCAATGCAGTTCTTTATTTTGTTGGTGGGAATTATGGTATTTGTGTTTTACCAATTCAATGCATCTCCTGTTAATTTTAATCCTATTGCAATTGAAGCACTTGAAAATTCTGCTTATGTGGAAGAATATAAGGCTCTTGAGAAACAACAGGAAAAACTATTTAATAACAAAAAAACAATCATTAATAAATACCTTGAAACTAATGATAAAAAGTACACTAATCAAATTGCTGTAGCTAATGAAACGGAAACAAAAATAAGACAAGAAACGAGAAATTTAATAGAGAGGGTTGCTAATGAAAAAGATGAAAAAATTGAAACCAATGACAAAGATTATGTTTTTATTCATTTTATATTAAACAACTTACCTAAAGGACTTATTGGCTTATTACTTGCGGTAATTTTGAGCGCAGCAATGTCTAGTACTGCAAGCGAGCTTAATGCCTTAGCCTCAACAACCTCTATGGATTTATATAGGCGCAACTCTAAAGTTAGTATAAGCGATGAGCGTATGGTAACAATAAGCAAGCTGTTTACATTAGCTTGGGGAATTTTAGCGATTCTAATTGCTTGTGTTGCTAATTTATTCGATAATCTTATTCAGCTAGTAAATACTATTGGTTCGCTATTCTACGGAAATGTTTTAGGAATTTTTCTACTTGCTTTCTTTTATAAAAAGGTAACTAGTCGTTCAGTGTTTTCTGCAGCTATCATAACTCAAATTTTATTATTTGCATTATACTATTTTGGTATATTTAAATTAGAAGAACTAGGTCTAAAACCTATTGTAAGCTATTTATGGTTAAACTTTATTGGTTGCATTTTAGTGATGTATTTGGCCTTAGTATTTGTGGTTAGAAAAATTGATTTTAAAAGTAAGTTGTTACTCTTTCTGGCAAGTGCAAATATTTTTAAAATAATATATGACATTATAGATTCTCGTAATACAAGCCTATATCTTATACTTTCTTTAATTGTAATATTTGTTTTAATTGGACTAATAAATAATTCTAATAAAGAAGAAGAAAAATAAAAAACCTAACATTTAATTTGGATTTTGTAGGATTGAATTTTATATGCTGTTTATAGTTATAATAATTGCCGTAATAAATAAATCTATACACAGAAACACACTAGATCTTAGCTTAGAAGTTATAGTAAGTAAACAAAAGAAGCGAGCCAATTAGCTCGCTTCTTAAAATATATTTTACAATAAATGACTAATTCATCCACTCAGCAAGCGATTCTTTATTCATTTTAATATACGCTGCATTTCCAGCTTTTTCTGCAGCTGACAACGATTTTTTAGCAATAGCAATTGCTCCTTTTTTATCACCTGCTGCAGCATAAATAAGCGACTGTTGGCGTAATTGCCAAAACGCAGGCTTCTCAATCATGCTCATGGCTTTATCAATCCACGTTTTAGCTTTATTAATATCCTTACCTTCACTTAAATAATAGCCTGCCGCCGCATAATAATCGTTAGCACCAGGACCGTTCATCATTTTATCAATAGCCGAAGATACTTTAGCATCTGTTGGTACACTAAATGGAACAGGAACATAAGCACGCTCCCATAAAATTCCAATAACTGCCGAACTACTCGTAATATCATCTATAGATATTGTAAACGATTGCACATCCACTTCCATTGCATATACATCAGCCGTTACTCGTGCAGCAACTTTAGTTTCATCCAGTGTTTGTGGTGCTCCTGCGCCTTGATATTCTGAATAGAAAATTACTTCCCATTTAGTAGCTTGTGGAATTGTAAATATCGCATAAGTACCTGCTTTAACTTCTTTTCCTCCTATTGTTACATTATCACTAAAGGTTACTTTAGTTCTAGCATTAGCTCCTGTTCTCCATACTTTTCCGTAAGGAACAAGGTCACCAAAAATAGTTCTTCCACGCATTGCAGGTCTTGAGTAATCTATAGTTACATCGGTTAATCCAACCTTTTGCTCCACTTTAGATGCAGGACTAGGTGCAGGTGTTTGTAATTGTGCATTTACAGCGTAAGACATTGTAAACGCAAACATTATTAATAGTAATTTTTTCATGTTGTTAGTATTTAATGTTATAATTTATAAGTATGTAAATTTACAAAGAAGTAAATCCTACAAATGTTAATATATCCTTAAAATGCTTATATCTCCTCAAATAAGAGTAGTTATGCTTTTTAGATACTATTTCTTTATTGCCAAAATGCAACCCTTACATGTAAAATTAAACCAATTGATTGAAAATTGAATTAAACCGTAAACTACATTCTTCACAAAAATCTAACATTGATTTGGTCAATACTGTTAAATTTTGTTTAATGTTTTAATGTTTTTGTTAAACATTTTTTATCTTTGAGCTATTAATTTAACAATTATGACCAAAAAGAAATCAATTACTCGTTCAGATATAATATCATTTTACATGAATTATGTGCTGGGACACAATGAACAACCAATATCTGTATATAATTTCACTAAAAAGAACAATTTTGAAGAAGCATTATTTTACAAATATTTTGGAAATTTTCAAGCTTTAGAGCAATCCATCTTCAAAGCTTTTTTTGACAATACGCATGACATATTAGAAAAAAGTGAGGACTATAAATCGTTTGATGCTCGCAATAAACTATTAAGTTTTTACTTTACCTTTTTTGAAGTGTTATCTGCTAACAGAAGCTATGTAACTTATGCCATTGAGCATAATAAAAATGATTTAAAAAAACTAAAGTCGCTTTCAAAACTAAGGCAAAGTTTCACAAAGTATATTGAAAATTTAAATATTGAATTACTGGAAATAAAACAAGAGACGTTAGAAAAAGTACAAGATAAAACTTTAAAAGAATCCGCGTGGTTACAATTGCTTATTACCATGAAATTTTGGCTGGATGATACGTCTCCTTCATTTGAAAAAACAGATATGTTTATTGAAAAAGCTGTAAATACAAGCTTCGATTTAATTGACACCAAACCCTTAAAAAGCATCATCGACCTTGGTAAATTCTTGTTCAAGGAAAAAATACACATAAACTAAATGAAAACCATAGACAAGATACCTACCACAAAAATACAACGTGCATCAAAACTGGTACAAACAGGCGCAAAAGTTGGTGTTAATTACATAAAGTATTATGGTGATAAATTGGTAAACTCCAATGAAGAGGCTAAAGAACGTCTCAATCAAAACAATGCAGAAGATATCTACGATGGTTTAAAGAGTTTAAAAGGAAGCGCACTTAAAGTAGCACAAATGCTAAGTATGGAAAAAAGCATCTTGCCTCAAGCCTACGTTGAGAAATTCTCATTAGCGCAATTTTCAGTACCACCATTATCCCCTCCTCTAGTTATAAAATCTTTCAAAAAATATTTTGGCAAACATCCCAATGATTTATTCGATACATTTAATGCAACCTCAGTAAATGCGGCCAGTATTGGTCAAGTACATAAAGCATTTAAGGATGGGAAAAAACTTGCTGTGAAAATTCAATATCCAGGGGTTGCAGAAAGTATCAGTTCTGATTTGGCTTTAGTAAAACCCATTGCTATTAAAATGTTTAACATTAAAGGAAAAGATTCTGATAAATATTTTAAAGAAGTTGAAGATAAATTAATTGAAGAAACAAATTACATTCTAGAAATTGAACAAAGCAAAACAATAGCTAAAGCCTGTAAACATATTCCAAACTTAGAGTTTCCTAATTATTATGAAGAGTTATCCTCCGAACGAATTATAACAATGGATTGGATGCAAGGTGAACATTTATCCGAATTTGTCGCTCACAATACCAATAAAAACCTATCAAACAAGCTAGGTCAAGCACTTTGGGATTTTTATATGCTCCAAATGCATAATTTAAAGAAAGTACATGCTGATCCACATCCAGGAAACTTCTTAGTTTCAAAGCAAGGCAAATTAATTGCTCTTGACTTTGGCTGTATGAAAACAGTACCTGAAGAATTCTATGTACCCTATTTTGAATTGGCCAAAAAGGAGAATATCAATAATCCGGAGGTTTTTAAAGAGAAAATGTTTGAACTCGAAATTTTACGCACTGATGATTCTAACGAAGAATTAGAGTTTTTTTCAAAGATGTTCCATGAAATGCTTAGCTTATTTACACAACCGTTTCATGTGGAAACTTTCGATTTCTCTGATGCTTTATTTTTTGAAAAAATTACTGAACTAGGAAAAAAATATAGCAAGAATACAGAACTGCGAAAGATGAATGGCAATAGAGGCTCCAAGCATTTTATTTATATCAACAGAACATTTTTCGGTTTATACAACCTAATGTTCGACTTAAAAGCGAAAGACATTAAAATAAATAATTTCATAACACTGTAAACTATTATGAAAATAGAAGAATTAAAACCCACTAAAAGCAATGATCATAAACTCAACGGCTTTACAACTAACGATATTGGAGACGACCATCTATATACAAGATTAGAAACTCCAATGAAAACAAATGCCTTCAAACTATCTGATGAAGAAAAGAAGCAAAAAATTGCCATTCTTTTTGAAGAGATTATGGATGTAATGGGATTAGACCTAAACGACGATTCACTAAAAGGCACTCCACAACGTGTTGCAAAAATGTATATTGATGAAATATTCTCTGGACTTAATCCTGAAAAAAAACCAAAAATTGCCTTATTCGATAACAAGTATCAATACAAACAGATGCTAGTTGAAAAAAACATAACCTTTTACTCCAATTGTGAACATCACTTTGTACCTATTATTGGTAAAGCTCATGTGGCTTACATTTCATCTGGAAAGGTAATTGGATTGTCAAAACTCAACCGAATTGTACAATATTATGCTAAGCGACCTCAAGTACAAGAACGCTTAACCAATCAAATAGCCAACGAGCTAAAAACCATATTAGAAACCGAAGATGTGGCTGTAATTATTGATGCCAAACACCTTTGTGTATCTTCTAGAGGTATAAAGGATGATACATCTGCTACAGTAACCTCATATTATGGTGGAGCTTTTAACAATGCTTCAAAAATAAACGAATTACATAACTATATAAACAATTAATCATGGACTTAATAAACAGAGCTTTAGAATTTGAAAAGCAAAAAAGAAGTAGTTTATCTAGCAGCGATAGAGTAAAAATATCTAGAGAAGCAAAATCACTTATATTAGGACTAAACGAAATTTATAAGAAAAAAAAGGATGCCAAAATAATGGATATCATGAAACGCCTCACAGTTATAAAAAGAAAAATTGAGAAACGTCTAAAAGGGCGCCCACTTGTTGAAGCTTATTAAATGAAAACAATAATTATAGTTGGAGGAAGTAAAGGAATTGGTAATGCTTTAGTAAAGTTGCTACTAGAATCACATAAGGTGATAAACATTAGCAGAACCAAACCAGAGTTAACTCATGAAAATTTAAAACATTTTTCTTGCGATGTTATTTCTGAAGACTTACCAAACATTGAAAAAGTCGATAGCTTGGTTTACTGCCCTGGAAGTATTAACTTAAAACCTATTAACCAATTAAGTATTGATGATTTTAAAAACGATTTTGAAATCAATGTCCTAGGTGCTGTTAAGGTGATTCAAAAATACCTTAATGCATTAAAGCAAGGAGAAAACACATCTATTGTATTGTTTAGCTCTGTTGCTTCAAAACTTGGTATGCCTTTTCATGCAAGTATAGCTACAGCTAAATCTGGTGTTGAAGGTTTGGTAAAATCTTTAGGAGCAGAATTGGCTCCATCTATTAGAATAAATGCTATTGCACCAACAGTGACAAGTACCAAATTAGCATCCAAACTATTACGTAATGAAAGAATGATTGACAACATAACTGAACGTCACCCTTTGAAAAAATATTTAAACCCAGAAGAAGTTGCAGAAATGGCAAGTTTTTTATTGTCAGACAAAGCGGCATCAATTTCTGGACAAGTATTTGAAATGGATTGTGGCATCGTAAGTTTTAAACTATAAATTATGAGTTTACTAAGGGTATTTAATAGCAAAGGTTTCAAAAAGAACAATGAATCAAAACCTCCTATTTATGATATTAATATAAATAGCTTACAAGGTAATCCTATCAATCTTTTAGATTTTAAAGGCAAACATATCCTGTTTGTTAATGTAGCCTCAAAATGTGGGTTTACATATCAATATAAAGACCTTCAAAAATTACACGAAAAATTTAAAGATTCACTAGTGGTTATTGGAGTTCCTTGTAACCAATTTGGAAACCAAGAACCTGGAAGTGCTTTTGAAATCAAAGAATTTTGTGAAGTAAATTATGGTGTGGATTTCTTAATCACCGAAAAAATTAACGTAAAGGGAACTAAACAGCATTCGCTTTACAAATGGCTTACAAATAAAGAACTTAATGGCTTTAAAAGCTCAACTGTTAAATGGAATTTTCAAAAATATCTTATTCACCCAAATGGTATGCTTCTAGACTACTTCTACTCAACAACAAAACCATTGAGTAAAAAAATAACAAAATACCTATAGCTATGTTTGGACTTTTTAAATCGAAATCAAAATTAGATGCCTTGCAAAAGCAGTATGAGAAACTTATGAGTGAATGGCATAAATTATCTTCTATTGATAGAAGTAAGAGCGATAAAAAATATGCCGAAGCACAAAAAATACTAGACCAGATAGAAGTTTTAAAACAAAACTAGATGAAATTTTACCAACTCATAATCTTGTTTTTAATCATAAACTTTGGAGGTTTATATATTGGTAATTTGCTGATGAATAATGGTCCGACATCTAGTTGGTACATGAATCAAAATCTTGCGCCTTGGACACCACCTGGTTGGGTTTTTGGAGCAGCTTGGACAACCATTATGATATGTTTTTCCATATACCTAGCATATTTTTTTGATTGGCAAAATTCAAAATTTTTATGGTTGCTATACGCATTTCAAGTGTTATTAAATGTTAGTTGGAATTATATATTCTTTAATCAACACTTGACAGTTTTTGCATTGGTAGTCATTGTTTTGCTACTTATTGTAATATTGTACTTTTTCGTAACCTTTAGAGTAGATTCTTTACAAACCATAAGGTTCTTACTATTGCCATATATTGTCTGGCTCTGTATAGCCATCTCACTAAATTTATATGTTGTTATACACAATTAATGAAAATATACCGATTACATAAAAAACAAAACCTGCCTATTTCAATGGATGACGCTTGGGATTTTCTATCAAGTCCAGCTAATTTAAAGACCATCACGCCTGATTATATGAGTTTTGATATAGTATCTGGAGCAGATAGACCAATGTATCCAGGACAAATAATTCAATACATTGTTACTCCAGTATTAGGTATTAAAACAAAATGGGTAACAGAAATAACTCATGTTAAATACAAAAAATACTTTGTTGATGAACAGCGTTTTGGACCCTATGCATTATGGCATCACAAACACTTCATAAAAGAAATTGAAGGTGGTGTGGAAATGGAAGATATAATAGATTACAAAGTTCCTTTTGGTTGGCTTGGTCAATTAGTACAACCAATTTTAGTTAAGCCAAAATTGGAAGAAATATTTAAATACCGAACTAAAAAACTGGAAGAACTTTTTGGTAAGTATAAATGAAAGAAACAATAAATATATTCTGGTTTAGACGTGATTTGCGTTTGGAAGATAACATTGGGCTTTATCACGCCTTAAACAGTAAGAACAGCGTTTTACCAATATTTATTTTTGATAAAGACATTCTTAGATCACTACCAAAAAATGATGCACGAGTTACTTTTATACATAAAACATTAAGTGACATTGATGATACATTAAAAGAAAATTTTGGAAGCTCTATTGCTACGTTTCATAATAAACCCTTAGACATTTTTAAACAGTTGGTCACTAACTACCATATCGATTCTGTATTTACCAACCACGATTACGAACCTTATGCCATAAAGCGTGACAAAGATGTAAAAGAGTTTTTAAATACAAAAGACATTGGTTTTAAAAGCTATAAAGATCAAGTGATTTTTGAAACCAACGAAGTTGTCAAAGATGATGGTACACCTTATAAAGTCTATACACCATATTCAAAAAAGTGGATTGGAACACTAAATAACAAACCAATTAAAAGTTACAATTCAAAGGATATTTTATCAAATTTAGTAAGTTATTCAAATCTTCCTTTTTTAACTCTAAATGAAATAGGTTTTAAAAAATCTAATCAAGTAATTGAACCTTACGATACTTCTAATTCAATAATTAATAATTACGAAGCCACAAGAAACTTTCCAGCAAAAGAAAGCACGTCAAAATTAGGACCACACTTACGCTTTGGAACTGTTAGTGTTAGAAAAATGGTTAAGAAAGCTTTAATAAATGATAATAATACATTTTTAAAAGAACTTATTTGGCGAGAGTTTTTCATGCACATTTTATGGCACTTTCCACATACAATTACTAAAAGTTTTAAACCACGATACGATGCCATACAATGGCGAAATAATGACAATGAATTCAAAGCTTGGTGTGAAGGAAAAACTGGTTATCCTTTGGTAGATGCTGGAATGCGCGAACTAAATGAAACAGGTTTTATGCATAATCGTGTACGCATGCTGGTTGGTAGTTTTTTATGCAAACATTTATTGATTGATTGGCGTTTAGGTGAAGCCTATTTTGCTGAAAAACTGCACGATTACGAAACAGCTAGTAACGTTGGTAATTGGCAATGGGTTGCAGGTTGTGGTGTAGATGCAGCACCTTATTTTCGCATTTTTAATCCAACTGCTCAAATTCAAAAATTTGATAAAAATCATACTTACATTAAAAAATGGGTGCCTGAATATCATGATTTGACTTACCCACAACCAATTGTAGAACATAAGTTCGCCAGAGAACGATGTTTAAAAACCTACAAAAGAGCCCTAAACAACTTCTAGTGGTTTCTTACGAAATTATGATACAATTTTGCTAAATTTAAGTCTAATATAAAACCATCAAAATTATGAACACACAAGATGTAGCAAATAAATGGGCCGAAATGTGTAGAAAAGGCGAAAATTTGGAATGTATTGAACAACTGTACGCCAATAATATAACAAGCAAGGAAATGCCTGGTTTCCCAGAAACTATAGTTAATGGAAAAGCCAATGTTATAAACAAGAACAAAATTTGGCTAGACAATGTAGAAGAGTTTCATAATAGTAAAATAAGTGATCCCATAGTAGCTGGAAACCACTTTACGGCTAAAATGGGTTTTGATGTAACATTTAAAGAAAAAGGACGAATGCAAATGGAAGAAGTTGCTGTTTTTGAAGTAAAAAACGGAAAAATTGTAAACGAACAGTTTTTTTATGATATGTAATAACCCTTATATGAAGGAAAATCAATAAGGCTGTTTAAAAAGTTATCTTTGTTAATATTAAGACAGCCTCTATATTGGTTAAAATCTAACAGTATAGAACCAAAAAAGGATTCAGCTAAAATTATTATATTTAAAAGAATTAAAACCAACCAAAATGAAACTCAAAACATATCTAGTATTTTTCTTTTGTTTAGCGATAAGTTTGTCTTTCGCCCAAGCTAAAATGAGCAAAACCAAAAAAGCTATTATTGCTTCTGTTGAAAAACACAAAGCTAATCTTATTAAAATTAGTGACGAGATTTGGGCATTGGCCGAAACCGCTTTCGAAGAAACCCAATCTTCAAAAATATTAGCTGATTATGCTGAACAACAAGGCTTTAATGTAGAACGAGGTGTTGCTGGAATGCCAACCGCTTTTGTAGCAACTTATGGCTCAGGAAAACCTGTTATTAGTGTATTAGGGGAATTTGATGCGCTTCCTGGTATTTCTCAAAAAGCACAACCTACCAAATCGCCTTTAAATGAAGGAGCTGCTGGACATGGTTGTGGGCACAATTTGTTTGGCGCAGGAAGTTTAGGGGCTGCTATCGCCATAAAAGAACTTATTGAAAATGGAACTTTAAAAGGTACTGTGAAGTTTTTTGGAACACCAAGTGAAGAAAAATACTTTGGAAAAATATGGATGGTCAATGCAGGACTTTGGGATGATGTAGATGTAAATATTAGTTGGCATCCATCTGCCGAAATTAAAGCAGATGTACAAAGTTCTTTAGCCTTAGTAGATTTTAAAGTAGAATTTTTTGGACAAGCAGCACATGCTTCTGGAGACCCATGGAATGGCAGAAGTGCTTCGGATGCATTAGAACTTTATACCACAGGAATAAATTATTATAGAGAACATGTTAAGCCCACTGTAAGGATGCATTACCATATTCAAGATGGTGGACAAGTTGTAAATGTGGTTCCAGATTATGCCAGATTATGGATGCGAGTTAGGGACACAAAACGATCAGGTATGATGCCAGTTTACGAGCGTGTTATGGCAATGGCCGAAGGCGCAGCTATTATGGCAAATGTAGATTATAAAATATCGCTTATTTCAGGTATATACGAAGTTCTGGTAAATCGTGAAGGCGGAAAAATTATGCAAGCAAATCTTGAACTTTTGGGCCCAATTCAATATACCGAAGAAGAAACTGCCTTTGGCAAAAAGATTCAAGAAGTAACAGGAAAAGAACAAGTGGGTATGGATAGTGCTATAAAACCACTCGAGGACACAAAAGATAATCCTGGAGGAGGCTCTACCGATGTTGGAGATGTAAGTTGGAACGTTGCCAATATTAATCTTGGTGTCACTACAGCACCCAAAGACACTCCTTGGCATTCTTGGGCAGTTGTAGCTTGTGGTGGTATGAGTATTGGACATAAAGGCTTAACTTATGCATCTAAAGCCATGGCTATGACTATGGCCGATTTATTTGAAAACCCTGAACTTGTTGCAAAAGTAAAAGCCGAATATAAAGAACGAAAAGGCGATGAGGTTTACGAATCTATAATCCCTGAAGGACCACCACCAATTAACAATAAGGGTAATTAATAACTTTAAGATGATAAAATTCTTTAGAAAAAGGTAAGCTATTAAGCAGTTTTTGTGTTTTCCACCAACAACGGATAATTTTTAAACCCTCTCAATCTTAGCACCAATAGCACGCAAACGTTCGTCTATACGCTCGTAACCACGATCTATTTGCTCGATATTATGTATGATTGATGTGCCTTTTGCCGATAACGCTGCAATTAACAACGATATACCAGCTCTAATATCAGGCGACGTCATAGTGGTTGCTTTTAAACTTGATTTAAAATCATGCCCAATAACATTTGCCCTGTGAGGATCGCATAAAATAATTTTTGCTCCCATATCAATCAACTTATCTACAAAAAATAAGCGGCTTTCAAACATTTTTTGGTGTACAAGTACAGTTCCTCGAGCCTGTGTTGCCACAACCAAAACAATGCTCAATAAATCTGGAGTAAATCCTGGCCATGGCGCATCTGATATTGTTAAAATAGACCCATCTATATAACTTTGTATTTCATAACCATTTTCATGAGCAGGAATATGTATATCGTCACCTTGACGTTCTACTGTAATACCCAGTTTTCTGAAAACGTTTGGGATGAGCCCAAGGTCGTTCCAGCTTACATTTTTTATGGTTAGTTCACTTTTGGTCATTGCAGCCAAACCTATCCAGCTACCAATTTCAACCATATCTGGGAGCATGGTGTGTTCTGTTCCTCCAAGGTTATCGACACCTTCAATAATGAGCATATTGGATCCAATACCTGAGATTTTTGCGCCCATTTTATTTAGCATTTTACAAAGCTGTTGCAAGTAAGGCTCACAAGCTGCATTGTATATGGTTGTAGTTCCTTCTGCTAAAACCGCAGCCATAACAATATTGGCAGTTCCAGTAACCGAAGCTTCATCTAAAAGCATATAAGTGCCTTTTAATTTTTTGGCTTCAACGCCATAAAAATGATCTTCTTTATTGTATCTAAATTCTGCTCCAAGTTTAATAAATCCTTCAAAATGTGTATCCAATCTACGACGACCAATTTTATCGCCTCCAGGTTTAGGGATAAACCCTTTACCAAAACGTCCAAGTAATGGTCCAACTATCATAATAGAACCTCGTAAACCACGGCCATCAATTTTAAATTGTTCAGTCTCTAGGTACGGCAGGTTGATTTCATTAGCCTGAAAACTATAAGAGCCATGTGCTAATTTATTGACCTTAACACCTAGCTTCTGTAAAAGCTTGATAAGCTTGTTAACATCAACTATATCTGGAATATTATGTATAGTAACTTTTTCTGGAGTTAGAAGAACAGCACACAAAATTTGTAGTGCCTCATTTTTTGCTCCTTGTGGCTGAATTTCTCCTTTTAGTTTGTGACCACCTTCAATTTTAAATGTACTCATTGAATAATTAATAGCGTTTACGACCTCGATTGCTGCTTTTTTTACCACCAGTTTTCTTTGTATATTTCTTTTTAGAACGCATCAAACTAGTAGAGTCACTTAAATCTTCTTCGCTTCTTCGTAAGTCGATTTTTCCATTAGATAGTTCAAAAAGATGATCAAAAATAACAATATCTTCAACTGTATCTTTATTCCAGTTCAAGAAGCATTTTTTCATGTGGTTAGCAATAGTGTACACCAAAGCTTCTTTCATTTCATCATCTTCCCAAGTATTGGCAACATCAATCATGGTCTTAATATTATTACCGTAAAACCTATATTTAGGATGGTTTTGAGGGTAAGCTAATGGTTCTGGCTTCGCTTCTAAAACCTCTTTAGATGGCTTTTCGAAAGGTGAATCGGCGTCCAGTTCGAAATTGGACATAATAAAAAGCTGATCCCAAAGTTTATGTTGAAAATCTGGAACGTCACGTAAATGTGGCTGCAAATTTCCCATTACAGCAATAATCGCTTTTGCAAGTTTATTTCGCTCTTCTTTTGTTTCTCTTGATTTAGCGTAATTAATCATTTTTTGCATATGGCGTCCATACTCTGGTATTATTAAATGCTCACGCTCTGTGTTGTACTCTAATTGATCTATCAAAATATTGTATTATGTATGTGTAGAATTAATAAGTTCTTACGAAGTTTTACTTGTGCCAAAGTACAAAAAATTAAACAATAGCTAATGCTTTTAAATTAATTTTGGCACATTAATTAACTAAAAGCTAGACAACTTTATAACGAAATTACGTCTTCAACATTGTTTGCTACTTCTATATACTTAGAAATAACAGCATCTGGATTTTTCATGATTACATTTATTGAAACGCTTGTGTATTTTCCATTTTTGGATTCTATGGTAGTAATAACCGCTCCTGTATTATCAAAAAGAGCCTCGATCTTAGCTATTTTAGTAATATTAGACTTAACAATAAACTTATATAAATACTCCGATGGCCATGTAGCCGTTTCTAAAAGTTGTATTTTTAGTTTCTTGTAAAATTCTTCTGCATTTGGTGCACTCATAAGCTTTTTTTTAAGCGTGACAAATATACACTTTTAAATATTTTTTATTTCTGCATTTAATTACGATTTTTACTGAGAAAATCAATAAACTTTGGGTGCAAAAAAAATTGTTATAACTGGTGGTCCTGGTACTGGTAAAACTTCTATTATTAACGAATTATTGCGTAGAAATTTTGTGTGTCTGGAAGAAGTTTCCCGTAAAGTGACTCTTGAAGCGCAAAAACAAGGCATCGCTCAATTGTTTTTAACCGAGCCATTATTGTTTAGCGACATGTTGTTGGAAGGCAGGAGGAAACAATTTTTAGAAGCCATTTCCAGCAATGAAACACTCACTTTTTTAGATAGAGGGATTCCAGATGTAGTGGCTTATATGGATTTTTTAGGGACTAAATATCCTAATAGGTTTATTGAAGCTTGCAAAAGTCATACTTACGACCATGTATTTATCCTTGCTCCATGGCAACAAATTTATGTTAGCGACAATGAACGTTATGAGAATTTTGATCAAGCAGTACAAATCCATGATCACTTAGTAAATACATATTCCCATTTTGGTTACAACCTGCATGATGTGCCATTTGACTCCGTTGAAAAACGTACCGACTTTATATTAAACATAGTGGAGAACTTATAGTGTCACATCCTATTCAAATATTAGAAAAATATTGGAACTACACTAGTTTCAAACCTTTACAGGAAGATATTATTAATGCTGTACTTGATGGAGAAGATACTTTTGCACTGCTTACAACTGGTGGTGGAAAATCTATATGTTTTCAAATTCCAGCATTAGCAAAAGAAGGCATCTGTATCGTTATTTCGCCATTAATTGCTTTAATGAAAGACCAAGTAAGAGCTTTAAAAGAAAAAGATATTAAAGCCATGGCTTTAACAAGCGAATACAAATATGCTGAGCTTAACACTATGTTAGATAATTGTGTTTTTGGCAATTACAAGTTCTTGTACCTATCTCCTGAACGTTTACAGCAAGATATTGTTCAAGACAGGATCAGGCAAATGAATGTCAACCTTATTGCTGTTGATGAAGCACATTGTATAAGCCAATGGGGAAACGATTTTAGGCCAGCATATAAAAACATAACCATTCTTAGAGAGCTACAGCCAACTGTAAATATCATTG
>Ga0316209_1001234_pt1 | contig 28889 bp, 32 predicted proteins | sample 6monopyrite_MG_FD_204945 | JGI IMG/M metagenome (GOLD analysis project Ga0316209, IMG submission 204945) | Microbial mat bacterial communities from mineral coupon in-situ incubated in ocean water Damariscotta River, Maine, United States -... | ecosystem: Environmental > Aquatic > Marine >...
TCCCCTTATTTAAATTTAATGGTTGTTGCAAGACCGAACTGATACAGGCCACCACCGGCGGTCTGAGTCATTTCATCATGGAAATGCATGGGGAAAGAACCTGTCGTCACCTGTGGCCAGGAATCGGGTGGAATTTCGTATGGATAAATCACATCAAGGCCGCCCATGTTGTTAGGTAACAGGATGGTATCTTTTTTCCACACCTGGGGACGTGGTTGCCCATTTTCCGCAAGCCACTCCACATGATTGGCGTGGAAATGAACCGAATGCATGCACATGCCCGCATTGAGGATGCGCACCAGGGCGCGATCACCAATAGAGCCCTCCAAACGAGTTTCCGGGTTGTAACCAGAGTCGATATTGGGATCACCGTACTCGGGATGGCCTGGTACGCGCATGGTGCGACCGTTGATGGTGAAATAGTAGGGGTTGAATGTGGATGAAGGGGTGCGTCCGCGTCTTACATTGTCATGCCATACTGGATCAATATCATTGGTGACCCAGACATATTGCTGTACAAAGGTGGCGCTACCGGTATAAAGCTCGTTCGAACTGCCAGCGGGCATGACCGCAAAACCGCCATGCAAACCCACCAGGCGATTATAAGGGGCGTTGAGTTTATCGTAGAACATATGTGTGCCGGGGTTGCCGGCAGTAAATGTAACTGTTTTAGTTTGTCCGGCGGCTATGGTGCCACTGTCTACAAGTCCGTCAATGACAAAACTATGGCTGCTATTCAGGGTGTTGACGATGGTGATTTGAACGGTATCACCCTCCTGCACAACAACTGATGCAGCTGGTACGTTTAAGGTGGATGAGCTATTACTAAATCCCTTGAAGTAGACATTTGCGCCATCAGGCATGGCGGTATAACCATCGGTTATGTAATAGGTTTTACTGATTGTTGCAGCGTGGGCTCTTGGAATCCAGCTTAATAATCCTGCTGAACCAGCGGCTGCACTAGTTAGGCCTGCAGTGCCAAACTTAATAAAGTCCCGTCTTTTCATGATCTTTCTCACTTTATTCTTTTGTTTTTAAGGTTAAGACCCATTTTTCAAGCGAAAATGTATCGTATGAAGCGTTAATCAGGTGGTTAATGCTCGCAATAATGGGCTTAAATTATCTGTATGGGTTTTATGTAATGGGAGATTATTTTTTATAATCAGCCGCTTACAAACCGGGCTAGGTTTATGAAATGGGAGGAGGTATTAGGGGTTCGGTTTTATGGGAAACATATTTTAGGTCAGGATAAATAGATCTTTTTTTGTCGGTAGAGAGTTCGAAGTTGTAGTCACTTTGTGTAAAGCCGTTATACATATAGGTGTTGAGAACCTGACAGTGTGCACAGGGCTTGTCACAGCATGCAGCAGGCGCATTAGAGGCGGATTCGCTGGTGACCTGAGTGTTAGTATTATGTTTGGTTTTTTTGAGATGACAGTGTTCAGTTAATTTATCTTGCGCAGTTAAATGACTCTGATTATGGACTGTAGATGACATATCAGAATCTGATTTTAAGGCGTGTTTACAGTCATAGGAAGCGATAGCGCTTTGAGAAAACAACAGTGTAAAGATGATGAAATACGATAATAGACTACCGTTTTCTTTTTTATTTATACCGCAAAACATCATTGACACAAATACCCAAATAATAATAAAAACGCGCCTTCCTTGGGATTTTTAAAAAAGATACTACTTTTTATATGTTATTTATTATCTGTAATCGATTTATTAAAGTCAACGAAATAATAACGATATTAGTAATAAGTAAAATCTATTTTAGATTTTACTTATATATGGTTTTATATGGCTATCATTTATTCAGTAGACCTAAAAACACTTAGTATTAAGTGTTTTTTTAAATTTTTTTACATTTAAAAATTTTAAAAAACAACTAGCTAAAAGGTGCGCTACTTTAGTCAGGCTAATAAACCATTTATGAATTTGTAGGGTATAGAACGTTTACAGATGAATATGGCTAGCAACATCGTCATTGAGTTGAAGCATGAGAGTGTTCCAACAAATCAAATAGTAAATGTAAGAGTGATATAAATGAGGTCGAGTAATAAAATTGGCATAGTGTTAATTTGATTTAATAATTAGGTTAATTTTATAATGAATGGAGCATAGCAGGTACAGTGCTAATTCCGCCTTTTATTGAAATGAGCGAATTTTTTAATACCTGATATAATTTTCTAAGTATTCATATTTTTATCCGGACATTAAGCGGACAGTGGTCACTGTATAAGTTTATGTGTACTAAGATACATCTATATATAATAATTTATGTTAGATTAACAGAATATAAAGAGCGTTAAGAGATAACTAAGTAGTTGTACAGCTGGTTTTCTTAATTGAATTTTCCAGGGAATGAAAATGAAAAATCATACATTCAGCAAGCTTACAAAAGCGTATTTACATAAGTTTTTCAAGGATAAAAACCTTCCTTATGAGGAATGGGAGATTATTATTGATGGTGTGAGTTATAAGGTAAATAATCACTATGTTATTGATTCAATTTTAAAGACAACAGCCGATCATCAAAGACTAATCGCAGACGCATTATTTGAATTGGAAGAAGCAGATCAAGATGTTAACGCCTTTCTTAAAAATTTGGCGATTCAAAGATATTCACAGGGAAATTAAAAATTTGCATTGCGGTTAAATCTATAGTATTTTTATTTAATATTACTTTCAATAAATAAAGGCACTCAACTAATTGAGTGCCTTTATTTATTTGTAATTGTTGAAACTTGATGCTTGTTTAAATTGCCGCCGCATAACTATCAAAATTCTGTTCAAAATTTGCTTTCCATGCTTTTAAATCAGAACGTATATCCATGCGTTCACGTAATACCAAAACAATGTGGAACTGGCCCTTTGATGAAGGCAGGCGATAACGTACATTGCCGGTTAAATTATAAGTTCTTGGGCTGCCATCTAACTTAACCAATATATCTAGTACAGAATCGATTTCAATTGCGTGTTCAACTTCCAGGCGGAGTCCACGGGGTGATAGCTCGATGGCTGTAGTTTTTACTGTTTTACCCAGTAGTGATGGGTTTTCAGATGAAAAAAGAATCTTTACTTCCGTGCCTTCAGTAGCAACAAAATGAGGTTCTTGTTTTTTCTTAAATAAATTTTGTACGATTTTTTTCATGGTGCCTGCTTAATAAGTCATGGTTACAAATTATGTCCTTATCCCTGGGTCACATACTAGTAGTTATCATTTTATGCACTATGAGCTGTTTTTCTAAATGCACCTGTATTCAAGCATATAAATATATATAAGCAAGATGTAAGAGCAGGCGGCGAACAAAAGGGTGAGACTGGTCACATAAAAATGAACATTATCAAAGATTAGTTCTCATCATTATCTAAAATTATTTAATGCATATATGATATTCAGTGATCGGAATTTCTAATTAATATCTTATGATTTTAAGCGGGGTATTTAATATTCAAGCGTATGATTAGTTGATAACTAGCTTTCAATAGTATTAAGCACTAGTTGAAACCCTTGCTCGAATGAATTGATGGTGATTTTTAACACGCAGCATTGTTGACGTGCGCTGAGGTGATTCCTAATCATCTGATTAAATGTCTGCAAATCTAAGGTGTCGATAGGGTTTAACGTATATGCGGGTGATGTATCATCTTTTTGCGACAAGCTTAGTTTAAACTGCTGACCCGTTTGCTCAAGTAGAATGCAAGTGTCTGAATGTATAAGGTAGTGATTTTCTAGTTCTGTGTTGAGGTCTGCAGCAGATGATAAGAAATACAGTAAATCATCATTTTCGATAATGAGCAGTGCTGGCCATTTAATGTCATTTAGCATATGAATTAACTCAGTGCTTTCTCGACGAGTTCTATCCAGTGTTTTACGGGTACGCTTGCTTTTGTATCTAAATGCATCTGACAGCCAATATTTGCAGTAGCAATAATGTCTGGTTGATTATTTTGCAAAGCCGTTATTTTATTAGCGAGTAATTGCTTAGAGAGTTTTGGCTGCAATACGGAATAGGTTCCTGCAGAACCACAGCATAGATGAGAGTCATCTACATGCTTTAAATCATAACCCACTTGCTGCAGTATATTTTCAACTACGCCACTTAATTTTAAACCGTGCTGTAGTGTGCAGGGGCTGTGAAATGAGACACTGTTTTTTTGTGGCGTAGTATTTAATCCTGAGAAGTCTTCACCCTGTAAAATTTCACTAATATCTTTAGCTAGTTCAGTTATACGATTGGCCTTATCTGCATAATCAATATCATCCTGCATGATGTGTGCGTAGTCTTTTAACATCACACCGCAGCCACTAGCTGTGACAACAATAGCCTCTATACCGTCTGTAATAAATGGCCACCAGGCATCAATGTTTTGCCGTATAAAATCTTTAGCTTCTTTGGTAGCTGAAAGGTGATGACTCACTGCACCACAGCAAACAGCCTTATCGGCAGTGATAAGCTGTATACCCAGTTTATTTAACACGACGGCAGTGGATACATTAGTTTGCGCTGTTACCACTTGTTGTGCACAACCTTCAAGTACCAGCATTTTTCGTTGCTGCGTTTGTGCTGGCCAGTCGCCTGACTTTTGAATTTTCGGTATTTTTGTTTGCATTGCTTGAGGAAAAACAGGTCTAAATATTTGGCCTATCCTAAGCAGCGGGGCAAAACGTTTAGGATATGGAATAAGCTGACGTAATAAATAGCGTGAGGTATTTTCTATTGCAGTGCGCGGCACATCTTGTTCGACTATTTCTCGTCCAATATCTACTAAACGACCATAACGTACACCGGAAGGACAGGTGGTTTCACATGCACGACAAGTGAGGCAACGATCTAGATGTGAGCGAGTTTTTGTTGTTGCTTCATTGCCTTCTAACACTTGCTTAATTAGGTATATACGGCCACGTGGACTATCTAACTCATCACCCAAAAGTTGGTAAGTAGGGCAGGTTGCGGTACAAAAGCCACAATGCACACAGGAACGCAGAATGCTTTCGGCTTCTTTGCCCTGGCTGGTTTTTAAAAAGGCTTCAGTGATATTGGTTTGCATGAACGCGTCCTGAATTAACTGTCTTAAATGTCGGCGTACATGCGACCGGGGTTTAAAATATTTGCCGGATCAAAGGCGAGCTTTAATTGGCGATGCATAGCGTGAATGCCTGGGCTCAGTTCATGAAATGGGTCTAATTGGTTTACATTATTACGAAATAGCGTAGCGTGGCCTCCGAGCGCTTCTACTGCATGGCGAATTTTGTCTGCTGATTCGTCGCTGCGCAGCCAACGTAAAGCACCACCCCAGTCATATATTATCTCGCCTTGCAGATTAAGGGGAGCCGCATTTGAAGCTAATGACAAACGCCAGATTGGCATCTCGGTATGAAAAAAATCGAGTTGTTGTTCTTTTAGTTGTTGCCAGTACTTAGTATCATTTATCAGCTCACCACCCATATATTGATGCGCAAGTTTAATTGAGGCTTCATTGCTTGCCAGACGTGCATAGAGTGTTCCATTTGCATAGCTACAGGCAGATATAGGTAATGATTGTTGTACCCACTGGTGCATTTTATCTATGGCTGTTTGTACATCGCATTCTAGTATTACCGTGCTTTCAGCTTCCGGCTTAGGAATAACTTTAAGTGATACGTCAAGCAGCAAACCAATAGTGCCTAAAGAGCCACACATCAATCGTGATACATCATAGCCAGCAACATTTTTCATGACTTCGCCGCCGAAATGTAGCTTTTCAGCCTTGCCATTGAGGATGGTGCTTCCCAGTACATAATCTCTAGCTGCACCACGATAAGGTCGACGAGGACCGGACAGATTACAGGCGATGGTGCCACCAAGGGTCGCGGTGTCAGAAAAATGTGGAGGTTCAAAGCCGAGCATCTGGCCTTTTTCACTTAAGCTATTTTCTATGTCACTTAGCAGTGTTCCGGCGCGCGCTGTTATAACTAGTTCGGTTGGCTCATAACTAATGATGCCGCAATGCTCAGCGACATTAATGTTATCGCCCTGTATTTTACGACCGTAAAAATCTTTGCTGCCGCCGCCACAAATTCTTAGCGGGCTATTAGAGCTAAACGCCTGTGCTATTTGTTGCTGTAGCTTTTGCGTAATATCGCCCATTAAAATCGCTCCAACTCTGGGTGTGATAGTTCACCGTTGTGTACATGCATTGCACCGAATTCTGCGCAGCGGTGCAGAGTAGGTACAGCTTTACCAGGGTTGAGCAGCCCCTTGCCATCGAACGCTTTTTTTATGGCATGGAATTGAGTAAGTTCACCTGTTTGAAACTGAATGCACATCTGGTTTATTTTTTCCACGCCCACACCGTGCTCACCCGTAATGCTGCCGCCAACTTCAACACACAGTTGCAGAATCTTGCCGCCAAACTCTTCCGTACGTTCAAGTTCGCCAGGGATATTTGCATCATACAAAATCAGCGGGTGTAAGTTACCGTCACCGGCATGGAATACATTTGCTACGGGTAAATTATATTCTGCGGAAAGCTCAGCCATGGTTTTAAGGACCTGGGGCAAGTGCTTACGGGGGATGGTGCCATCCATACAATAATAATCGGGTGAGAGCCTGCCTACTGCAGGGAACGCAGCTTTACGACCTTTCCAGAAGGTCATGCGTTCATGATCATCTTTGGCAACGCGTACTTCTGTCGCGCCGCCTTCTTCGAGTAGTGTTTTTACGCGTTCTATGTGCTCAGCTACTTCCATATCACAGCCATCTAATTCACAGAGTAAAATGGCTTCAGCATCTAAGGGGTAACCCGCATGAACAAACTCCTCAGCGGCTTTAATAGCGAGTTTATCCATCATTTCAAGCCCGGCAGGTATAATGCCGGCAGATATAATGTCACCCACTGCAGCACCCGCTTTAACTACATCATCAAATGCGGCCAGTATGGCCTTTGCTATTTGCGGTTTAGGTAATAATTTGACGGTTGCTTCTACAAAAACGCCCAGCATGCCTTCAGAGCCGGTCATTAGGGCGAGTAAATCGAAGCCGGGTGCATCTAGACCCGTGCCGCCTAAAGTGACGATTTCACCTTGCATGGTGACCATTTTAAGCTGCTGAATATTGTGCACGGTGAGGCCGTATTTTAGGCAGTGCACGCCACCTGAATTTTCTGCAATATTACCGCCGATGGTACAGGCAATTTGTGAGGAGGGGTCGGGTGCGTAATATAATCCAAATTGGTCTACAGCCTCTGAAATTGCCAGGTTGCGAACACCGGGCTGAACCACAGCGGTTCGTTGTACAGGGTCGATGTTGAGGATGTCTTTGAATTTTGCAAGGCTGAGTAATACGCCATCAGAGTGAGGTAATGCCCCTCCAGATAAACCTGTTCCAGCACCACGTGCAACAACGGGTACCTCAAGCTCAAAACATAGCTTAAGAATAGCCTGCACTTGTTCTATGCTATCAGGTAAGGCAACCACCAAAGGTAAGTTACGGTAGGCCGACAGGCCGTCGCACTCATAAGGGGTTAAATCCTCGTTTAGGTGTAATACAGCTTCCCGGGGGAGAATAAGCTGTAGCCTGCGTATTAACGATTTTTTCTCATCGTTAGATAGTGGCTTTATTTGCATTTATTTATTCAAATTCAGCGTTGTGATAAACGTTTTGTACATCATCGCAGTCATCTAGAGCTGCCATAAAGCTCTCAAAGTTGGCGATATTGTCTTCGCCAGTAACCATTGTATGATTTTGTGGTAGGAAAGTGATTTCATCTATTTCAAAGTCAATATCTGCAATGGCTTCAACGAGTGCTGTTCTAGCTTTATTGAATTCGGTGTGTGGCGCCAGGACAGTTATCATGCCGTCTTCGAGTTCTATGTCGCTGACATCAACATCAGCTTCCATCAGAATTTCTAAAATAGCTTCTTCATCATCGTGCTTAAAGACAAATAGAGCCTGATGATCGAACATGTGCGCAACGGTGCCCTGGGTACCAATTTTTGCATCGTTTTTTACGAAACATTGGCGAACGTCGGTAAACGTGCGGTTATTGTTGTCGGTTAAGCAGTCTACAATCACCATGCAGCCGCCGGGGCCAAAACCCTCATACCGAGCAGGTGAAAAGTCTTCGCCTGCGCCACTGGTCGCTTTCTTAAGTGCATTTTCGATGACATGAGCGGGAACCTGCTCTTTTTTTGCCTTTTCAATCATGCGTTTTAGAGACAGGTTGGAATCTATTTCAGCACCGCCATTTTTTGCACAAACATATATTTCTTTACCGTATCTGGAATAGAGCTTGGCTTTAGCACCCTGGGTTTTTGCCATGTCTGCTTTGCGGTTTTCGTAATGTCGACCCATTTGAAAAAATCTCTATATTATTATTTTGGTAAAATACGATTTTAACGGTATCGCAGAGTAGATACCAGAGGCTTGTTACGATGTGTGAATATTTAACTGAAATGTTGTTAACTCAACTCAACTCAACTTGTGTTTCTGCATTGTTGAGATTAATGCGGAACAACACATCACATGATTCTTGCTGAGTGTCTTGTGGGCCAGGGTCATCGGAGCAACTACAGCCAGCAATAATGCCAGTGAAAAATATTGTGGTTTTAATTAATAGGTGAGTAGTGCTTGCCGAGCTAGACATTACAACAGGGCTAATTTTCTCATTACTTACATAACTGCTAAACAAAAGACTTTTCTGTAAGGGGAGAAGTTCTTTATCTAAGTTACGGACTTCAGCTTTGAAGGTGTTTTCAAAAGTCGGGGTATTCCAGTCATCTAGTGATTTTTGTAGTGCGAACATGACGTTGCTTACTTTTCGGTGTCTTTCCAGCCTTTGTTTAAAGGGGTGTTTAACCAGGCCCAAAAGTGCTTAAAAAATCCTAATTTTTTAGCTTCTGTTTCATTAATAATGTCTTCTTGCGTATTATTTTCTGGTGAGGTAATTATGTTTTCGACTTCTTTTACTTCTTGTGGAACGGCTGAAAGTTCAATGCTCTCATACATAATGGGCATTTCATCGATTGGTTTACCTGAATTAAAATGCTCGCTGTTTATTTTTAATTCATCTTTTATCTCAGTAAGAATTTGCTTTATATGATCAGGGCAATCTTCCTGATTCATTAAATTATTTACATCATTTTGCAAAGATCCCATGTCTTTTTTTATAGCGGTTTTGCATTTTCTCTCTTTCGCATCTAGAGAAAAAATCTGAGTTTTTATAAATGATTCAGGGACAGGAAGTTTGAATGTGTTAACCAGTGCATTTCGCGTCTTTAGTGCGATACGTAAGGTAATAGATGTTTGTGATTTTTTTTTGAAGTCAGATACAGATTCGTGGTAATTGTTTTTTATGATATCGGCAAGGTGATCACCACTTGCGCCTAAATGTTGTTCCAGAAGCGTGTCACTTTGTTGTGATATCTCCAGCATATGTTTTATTTCACGTTCTATCTTTTGATCGGTAGATGTCAGTGTGTTTTGTAACGTATTGGTGGGCTTGTTTTTTAAACCATCCGTTAAGGTTTTAAATTTGGTAACAATTTTTTCAGGTAGATTAGCTGCTGATTTACCCATCAGGATAACGGAGTTCAAAGCCTTATGAAGCTGGTGAAGAGTATTGGTAAGCTTAATGAGCTGCTGCAATGCTGCGCGCTTGTGTTTAATAATATCTAGCTCAGAAGTCGGGCTGTTCTTATTAATGCCCCCCTGTAATGTACTCATTTGCTGCAACTCATTGATATATGTACAACATAATATAGCCGATTTTCACTTCAATGATCCATTATTTGTATGTTTTTCACATATTAAAACCATTAAATGCCAGAAGGCTAATTCAGGTTATATTACTTTCGACTATCCAGGTAATCGTCAATAATTTGCGCAAGTTTATCGTGTAAGTGTTCTTCGAACGTATTGAGATCTTTACCGAATAAACTTAGATATTTTTCAGCTTTTATGTGATCCAGTATTTTGCCATTAATGGAATAGTCCATTTCAGGTAGCGCTTTATCGTGCCTGGGAACAAGCTTCCAAATTACAAATTCAGCATCGATGGGTATTACGTGGGGCTGCCCATAGGTACAAAACTCATCAACATGATCGGCGCCATCAGGCCCCAGGCAACCTGTTTCAATACGGCATATAACAGTGAGTTTTTGCTCATCTTTGAGCGGTAGTTTGATACCCATAATAAAATAGTAACTATTTGTTGAGTTTAGGTAGAATTATTAAATAAGAATCAAATGATTACATATTTATCTTGTTAAGCTTAGCATATTGCCACTTTTAGTTGAGCAAATGAATAGTAATAAACTAAAGAAAACTTATTTTATCAATGATTGGCTTTTTTTGCTTTGGAATCATCATGGGTGCCGGTATTTATGTGCAGGTAGGAAAAGTAGCCGGTGAGGCTGGAAATTTTGCAGTATCGGCTGGTGAGTATATAGTAACTGTAGACCTGTATTTAGCTGAAAATGCTTTACCTTGAGCAGGGTTTCCCGGATAGGGTTTCCCTGGGCAGTAGATTTCTGGTGGGATTTTTAGCTTTTTATGCCTATATAATTTTTGAAGATACGCTAAATATCATTGCAGAAGTTAAAGTAGTCAGAACCTTGATTCTGGTCAGTAGGGCTCAGTAACCAACCACAGCAATGCGCCATTGGCAGATGTCTGTCAAGAAATAACTCATCAGCTATTCTACCGTATTATGTATATCTTAATATTTTTGCGGGTGAAAATTTTGTAATTCCTCGCATATAAAAAAGGCTAATTATAGTAATAAGTATGCTAGTGAAAAAAGGACCATAAATCCATAGCAAATAATGCAATTCAAAATTCAGATTAAATACCCGGGTATATAAAAAGTAGCTTATGATTTCGGTGCCTATCACGGCTAATAAGCCAGATAAATAACCCAGTAAAGCAAATTCAGTTAAATGACTGCGTTGTAAAAAAGATTTTTTAGCACCTAAGGTACGCATAATCACAGAGGAATGAATGCGTACCTCCATACTAGATTGCATAGCTGCAGCTAATACTACAATTCCAGAAAGTAATACAAACAACATTACATAACCAATGGTTGAGCTAACCTGTTGCATAATAGCCTTCACCTGATTCATTATGTCATCTATTTCCAGTACAGTAATTGTTGGGAATTGTTTAATAATGTCGTTTAATAACTGTTTGCTTTTACTGTGCAGATAAAAACTGCTGATATAAGTTGAAGGGAAGTTATTAATAATGCCATCTGGAAATATGATATAAAAATTTGGTTGAAATGAATCCCACTGTACCGAGCGAATATTTAATATGCTAGCGCTAATGTCTTGGTCTGCAATATTGAAAGTAATACTGTCACCAATATCAATATTAAGTCGTTTAGCCAGGCCACTTTCAATCGATATATAGGGCTTTCCCTGAGTGTCTTTGTTCCACCATGATCCAGAGATGATTTGGTTGTTCTCTTGTATAGAGTTATTCCATGAGAGATTTAATTCACGCTTTAAGGACTGATCGAGTTTTTTATTATTGCCGGCTCTATCTAGAATATCTACACCATTAATTTTTATGATACGTCCACGCACCATCGGGTAGATTCCTTCGGTTTTTACATTGTTATTTTGCAAGTAGGATTTTATAGGTGTAACTTCATCATTTTGTATGTTTATAACAAAATGATTAGGGGCTTCTTCGGGTAGCTGATTTTGCCAGCGTATCATTAAGTCGTTACGAATTAAAAATATTAGCATTAATATCATCAGCGATAAGCCTAAAGCAAGCATCTGTAACTGGTTCTGCTGCTTGTGACGAATGATTTGTTGTAAGCCAATCTTCCAGGGGCCAGATAAGCCGGGGAGTATTAATTTACTTAAGGTAACTAATATAATTGAAATAACAAACAAAGCAGCACCGCATGCCACACTACCGAGTAAAACCATTATTGTTAGCTGCAATGCACCAGATTGCCACCACATTATGCCAACAATACATAAAATGGCTAAGCCATATATGAACCATAAGCTGAGGGATAATGGTGCCAAATCATCACGCAAAACTTTTAATGGTGGAATAGATTTTAGGCGCAGTAGAGAAGGTAGACTAAAACAAAATAAAGTTATAAGGCCGGATATAAAACCATTAATCAGAGGCGAGAGACTTGCTGCAGGCAAAGTGGCGTTAAAAAAATCTTTTAATAATGTCGCGATTATTTGTTGTGACGCGTAGCCTAGTAGGCCGCCTATACTACAGGCAATTACACCGAGTATTAAAAGCTGGCTAGAAAATATTCGTATAATATTTTTTTGTTGGGCACCCATGCAGCGCATTAATGCAGCTTGATTATAATGGCGTTCACCATAACGATTGGCTGCTATGGCAATAGCGATACCAGACAACATAACACTTAACATGGAGGCAAGAGAGAGGTATTGTTTGCCTTTTTCCATCGCCGAGTTAACTGCTTCTGAGCCTTCAGTTCCCCCCACAAGTTTTTGGCTGCCATTAAGTTTTGGGGATAACCATTTTTCAAATGCAGTTCTGTTTGATTGTTTTCCCGTAATGCCAAGCATATACGTTAAACGACTGCCCGGTTGTACAATGCCAGTACTTTCTACATCATTTATATTCATTAATAACTTAGGTGCTATCGACATAAAACTAAATGCCTGACCCGGGTCGTGCTTTAAAACAGCGCTGGCTATTAGCAGGCGCTCGCCTATTTCAATGGTATCGCCTAATTTAATGTCTAGCAGACTAAATAGCCGGGGAACCAGCCATACTTCACCTGCTATAGGACCATTGTTGCGCTGAGTTTCATTGCCATATAAATTATCGGATGTCTTAATGTTGCTAAGTAGTGGGTAGTACTTATCAACTGCCTTTATATGGCTCAGTTGAAAATTATTGTTCGCGACAATAACACTACTAAAGCTTAGGGAATGGCTGGTGTTTAAAGTTAGATGATGCGCGTAATCAATGATTTCTGGGCTGATTATATTTGGGCTTTGTAATACCAGATTTGCACCTAAAAACTCACCGCTTTGATCAAGCATGACATTGTCTATACGCTTTATAAATAAGTTTATCGATGTCATGCTGGTAACCGCAATGATTAACGCGAAGAGTAATACTTTTAATTCACCGGCTTTCCAGTCGCGTTTTAAAAGTTTAGCACCTAAACGAAATTCATTAAGCATTTACTTGCTCACAATCTGATAACGTACCGTTTTGTAATAAGAGGCAGCGATCACAGCGATTAGCGAGTATTTCATCATGCGTGACAATCACTAGAGTCGTGTTGTTTTCACGATTCATATCAAACAACAAATCTATGATATTTTGTCCGGTAGTTTTGTCGAGATTCCCTGTAGGTTCATCTGCAAATAAAATATCTGCTTGTGTAATAAATGCCCGGGCAATAGCAACGCGTTGTTGTTCGCCACCTGATAGCTGCTTAGGGTAGTGCTGCTGACGTTCATTCAACCCAACTCGATGTAATAGCTGTTGAGCATCGGTTACAGCTGTTTTTTTAGACTGTAGCTCCATCGGTAGCATAACGTTCTCAAGTGCCGTTAAGCCGGGTAATAATTGAAAAGACTGGAATATAAAGCCAACTTTTTCACTACGTAAGCTGGCACGTTCATCTTCAGACATGACACTAATGTTTTGCTGGTCAATCAGGATGTCGCCATTAGTGGCGTCATCGAGGCCTGCTAACAGCCCAAGTAGAGTAGATTTTCCCGACCCGGAGGCACCAATAATCGCCAGGCTTTCACCGCGCTTGATTTCCAGATTAACACCGGTCAGGATATCAATTTGTTCGTTATTAAGTTTATTTACAGCGGGAACTTGTTTGATCAGGTTCTTTACAACAATTACAGCATCAGATGTGGTTTGCATGATTCGTACTATTTTAATTACCTGGTTAATATTGAGTGGGGTAGCGGAGGCTGGTTCCATTGATTTGAAAAAAATTCTAATCGTCGGTGACAGCATTAGCGCGTCCTATGGTATCAACCCCAAATCAGGTTGGGTTAATTTATTAGCTAATAAAATAACACAGGAAAAAATTCCCTACCAAGTTATTAATGCGAGTATTAGCGGTGACACTACAATTAATGGCGTAAATCGTTTGCCCGCACTAATTAATAAGCATAAGCCTGATATTGTTATTATTGAACTTGGAGGCAATGACGGCTTACGTGGTATACAGATAAATGTTATTCAGAACAACCTTGAGAGAATGATTAAGGCAAGTCGTATTAATGGCGCTAAGATTTTGTTAGCGGGTATGAAAATCCCGCCTAATTATGGCAGGCGATATACGCAGTCGTTTCATCAGATATATCTAAATTTAGCAGACAAATATTCAATATCACTCGTACCCTTTATGCTTGAAGGTGTAGGCGGCCAAGCTTCACTAATGCAGGCTGATGGTATTCATCCAACGGCCAAGGCTCAGCCTCTTATCGTTGAAACAGTGTGGAAATATCTCTCACTTATGCTGTAAAATTGAGCCTGCCCGTTGGTAATAAAGTGCTTTATATAGTGTATGTAAGTTATTGATAACTAACAAATAACTTTTAGCATTTTCGCATATATGCACATGTGATTAACAATGTATTCACACAAGGTTAAATGATGAAAACTTTCATAATTATTTTCATAATAGCCATTTTATTTGTTGTTGGTTCGGCAGGTATGATGAAGTATTTTGATAAAAAGCATGCCGTTAAAAAAATAAATAAAGATGAAACAAAAACCTGATTTCATAAATGTCAATAATTTAACTTAGTTAAAAGCTTCTATTACAAATCAGTAGTATTCCGTTAACTTTTTAAATGCAAAGCTCCTGGATTGTTATAGGCACTGTATTAAGGTTGAAGTGCTATGAGCATGAAATAAAAAAAAGGCTTGGCCAAGCTTGGCCCGGCAATTTCAGATATCCTGAGTCTATTGAGTTTTCAAAGTCACTAGATTCCTGCCTTCGTAGGAATTAATTGGGCTTTTCTAACAAAGCTTTTATTCTATCTATTAGATCTGGATCATCCCATAAAATAGCTGAATTTACACCGTATTTTATCTTTCCATCTGTGCCGATTATAAAGGTTGATGGGAAACTGATGATGTTCCACTGTTTTGCAAATGCACCATCTTTATCAATAAGAACAGGGAATTCAACATTGACAGTGTTCATAAAATCATTAATTGTTTTTTTATCTTCTGCGTAGTTGATAGAGATAAGTTCAAACGGTAGCCCTGCCATTTTTTGTTTTAAACGATTGAGTGATGGAATTTCTTCTACGCAAGGAGCGCACCAGGTAGCCCAAAAGTTAACAACGGTTATTTTACTTGTATAATCGTTTCTAATGTAGGTTTTGTCATGTGCATCTATTAGATTGATATTGAGTGGAGATATGTCACCTTTAAATTTTTTAAGGTCAATATCAATGCCGCTTTTAGATACAAGAAGAGGTTTTAATGGCATTGGTGTTTTGGGTACTTCATGACGTTCTAGTACTTTAATCATTTTTTTCATATTGGGAATTAATTTAAGTGCATGTTTTTGCATAACTTCAGTTGTGGTTGCGCTATAAAACAGGCTCATTACATCAGGTATAAATTTGCTATAAACAGCATTGCCATGTTGCTGTAATCGGCTTACTACATTATTAAACTGGTTAACATTGCCGCTACCTTTAGCCTGATAAATCATTAGCGGTATATTGGTGGCATCAATAATAGGCATAAAAACGGGTTGCAGACCTAATGGAGGAATATAGGCATAAGTATAGGGTGAGAATAATATAGCACCTACTAAATATGCGGATTCACGATTTCTAGATTGCCATTGATGTGCACCGATGAGTGCATTTATAGAGGCATAAGAGTCACCAACTAAAATTATTTTTTTACCCGTTGTACTATGCGCATATTCAACGAGGTCGGCTATGTAGCGTCCATCTAACTGGCGTAGCGCCTTAGCACTTTGCGGCAAAAATAAAGATTCAACAATATTGCTTTGCCATACTTCTATATTATTATTAGCCAGCAATTGAGCCATTGAGCGGTGTCCATCCCGGAAACCATATTCTGGGGCGAGCCAAACAATTAAATAATCACCTGAAGTACTGCTATAACGGTTTACGGTTAATTCTGTGTCATTTAAAGCGGGTACAGTAATCTCTTCCTGTGATTGCGCTATAGAGCTATACAAGGTGATTAGGTGAATAAGAATTATATTTAATAATATATTGCGTGTGTTCACGTATACAGCCTATGGTTGATAAAACATCATTGTTCTTAGTAATCTAAATTTTTGTAAAAATAGCTGCATTCACCATGCGGCGCAAGTATGCCGAATTTAATTGATGAATGAGAGCCAGGCGTAGAATTAGTTACACTTAGTAGCATACACAGTGTATACAGTGTATATATAATTAATCCTATAATAAAGCAGGAGGCAATTAATGGACGAATTAATATCCGCAGCTAAAAATATAGGGGTTTTGATAGTTGATGACGCGCCATCAATACGTTCATTGCTTGTAGCTATTGTGAAAAGCTTTGGAATAAAGAATATTAGTGAAGCAGGGGATGGTGCAGCCGCTCTACAGGTACTTAATTCAAAAGGCATGATTTAATAGTGTGGTGTGCGATTGAGAAATGCCCAAAATGGATGGTTTAGAGCTGTCTAAGAGGGTCGTGAGAATGAAAACTACGTAAATATCCCTTTATACTGATAACTTCAATGTCGGAAGTTAATAAAGTGAAAGTGGCCATAAAGCAGGGTGTTAAACATTATATTGTTAAACCGTTTAAGCCAGATACCATATGTAAATGAAATAAACGCAATATTCCCGGCAGATGAAGAATAATTGCGTTTAACCGGCTTGATTTTTGAATATCAGTTATTCGCATAATAAGCGGTGAAACTTTGTTTCATGACATTTTCCACAGGGTGGAATATGGCCTGCCTTAGTAAAATGCAGCTGCTCACCGCAAGCATCACACACTAATACGCCTGGTCCTGTCATTTCACCTGTGTGGTATTCCGCTAATTCAGCATTTGCTTTTAACTCATTGAGTTCAATGGTGGTTTGATCTGCCGCCTTACTGAAATGATCATATAGGTAGTCTTCAATAAGCTCCACATCAATTGCCAGCCATTGCTTAAAGTCAGCATTATTCTCGGCCATATATGTAGCAGCATCATGGAGGTCACGCTTTAGATAATCCGATATCTTATTGAGCTCAACACTGGATAGTTCACCAAATTCAGAAGATTTCTGACTAATTTCATCAATGATCTTATGTAAAGCCGGGCCTGTTTTTTTCTTCAACAGTTGAGCTTCTTTTATAGAGAGCATTAAGAGCTTTTCATACGCTTCGTTCAAACCATCGGTAATAAATTTGCTGGGGCTATGCTTAGTCATATCAATATCCTTAATTTATAGGCTCATTATAGGTTAATGATACTGTGAGATATTGATCCTTAGCAAACAGTGATTGATAATTTTAGATGGCTTTTCATAAGTGTTCCGCTGACTTTTTAAATAAAGTGTTTCTAGCGTGTAATAACGCTCTGTTATTAAGGGATGATAGAAATAAAAAGAGGGTTTCGTTATATCTGGGAAGGTCAGGAATGACGGTGTTTTGTAAGTTAACGGGACAGCGCTGCTGGCTTCATAATAAAATTTTTTATCATCTTGATACCTGGTATAACGTTAGTTTATAACTTGCTGCAAGGAGTCTGCAGTTAGGAAGGCTAAAATATTTTAATGATTGTATAGTGCTTATTTGTATGTCCTGGTTTTAATTCGATCTCATCGTCGACAGAGTGCCCAACTAGTATTTTCCCGAGCGGAGAAGATGGCGTAATTAGAGTAATACTTGTGTCATCAAGTTGAATATTAAGCCCGCCTGATGCAGGGCCTAAAAAAATAATTAATTCTTTGTCGAATTCATCCCGCATATAAATCACAGAACCTATGCCTATACTATTTTGGCAGTCTGCATCATTGATGCTAAATTTTTTGAAGGTATTTAAATCAGCTTCACATTCAGTCACTCGTTTTGATTGGCCCTGAGCAAGGTAGGAAGCTTCCAGGCCTAAGGTATCGTATTTGTTTTCAGCTTCACTTTCTTCATTTGTAGCTGTGTCATATGCACGCATAGCTGCGTCAAAAGCATCCTGGTAAAGAGCTTCAAGTGCAATGATTATTTCATCGAGTAAGCGTTGTTTATTTATCAAAGTCAGCTAATGCAAGTTCTAGTTGTTTAATTTCCTGCTGTAACTTTTTCACATAGCCCTTAGAAGTCTGAATATGGCCTGGAGATTTATACTTAATAACATTCCAGCTGCTTGCGTTTTTTGTTGAATGACTGAGTAAAGATTGTTTTTCTTTAAGAGCAGCTAATAGCTCTTCTTTATTAATGCTCAAAATTATGCCTGATATGATTGGTTTTTGTATTGCTGATAGATTGTAAAATTGTATGCTTGCAAATTATAGCATTATTGAGTGCGGTTCATGCTAGTTCGCAGTGGGGTTGGAAGTGATAAATTCAAAAATGATGGTAAGAGCTTATTAAATTCGATAAGGAATATTAAGGCATAATAAAAATTGTGGTGATGAAAAGTTGTATTCAGGAATTAGATAGGGAGTTTTAAAACAGCGACTAAGCTTGATCGAAGGATATCAGGCTTAGAGCTGTTTTTAGTGCACCTTATTATTGATAGCCAAACATTTTAATAAGAGCTTGTTCAAGTTCATTTTCAGCTTGCAGTCTGGACTCAATGGAGATGTCTTCATAACCTGTTACTACATCTTCTTTTTTAGGTTGTGTATTGCTTCCTAGCAAGAGATTTTCCAGGCGTGAAGAGTGTTGGCTATCGTTTACAGGATGATTTGCTGGAGTATTAAGTTTTCTAGCTGTTTGCATATTATTCGCCACTTTTGATGTTCTTGATTAAGTATAGTGCCTAAATTGATGTTTTTGTGGATGAATATCACAGTTTTGAGGTGAAATAATGGTTAAAAATGCTAGTAATGTCACAGAATTATCTGTTTAAGGGCTTGTTAATAAATTATTACGGCTTATAAAAGCTTGTTGTAATAGGCTAGTTTTCCAAAAAAACGCTATTATCCGGCATAAAGCTATAAAACCTTATTTTTATCAATATTTACAGAAAAAGGTTCTACATGGATTGAGATATCTGATATTCCGAAGTCATTTTCTATTCGGCGTTCTATAGTAGATGCAATCTCATGGGAATCATTGGTTGATATCTGTGGATCAACTGAAATTATTAAATCTATAGACTTGTCATTGCCTATCCAGCGCGAGCGAATACGCCGTATTTGGCATAAACCTTTAATATTCTCAATAGATTTGGAGATAAGCTCTGGTTCAATCGAGTATTCGTCGGTGAGTATGGGTAATGATTTTTTGAATAACATATACGCCAAATATAAAACCAGTAAAGAAACAGCTAATGCACAAATACGATCGAGCCACAGATAACCCATAGTTGAGAGTTGCCAGCCTATAATTACTACAATTGTTGTTAATACATCCGAAAAAGTATGACTTGCATCTGCGAGTAAAATAGCAGATTTTAAGCGGTGAGCCCACATCCGTTGCCAAATAGATACAGCGATATTGGTGCCTAAAATAGCGAGCATTACAGCTATACCCCATGCAGAGTTAACTATCTCAGTGTCTTCTTTTGTAATAGCTTGTAAGGCTAGTTCAAATGAAAGCAATACCAATAGAGAGGCTAAAAAAAATACTGCTAAGGTTTCAAATTTTCTATGCCCATAAGGGTGTTTTCGATCAGCAGGTTCACTAGACAGCTGGACAACCATCCAGGCTATAATATTATTAACTACATCCGTTAGTGAGTGAATTGCATCGCCCAAAATTGCCAGTGAGCCAGTAGAAAAACCTACAATTAGTTTTGCGATAAGCACAATAAAATTAACTAAACCTTCAATTAATATAATACGTTTAACATGCTTATCGCGTTGCTTAATTTTATTATTCATAAGGTATTAATTCATTAATATATCAGGTATTAATTTTCAGTGCCGCCCGTTAACTGACAAAACATTGTCATTTCTACAAAGGCAGGAATCTTGTGACGTTGAAATACCGATAAACAGAGATACCCGTCTTCGAAGGTATGGCTAAGTTATTTTTATATTTATAACATTTAATCTTAATATAGTACGTTATAGCACGATAGGGATTCTTCGTTTAAACAGTTAACGGGACCTAGGATAACTATTGATTAGTGTTATATCGGTATGATGCTAAAAGTAAACTATAGTTATACAAATGCGTATTATAGTAATAGATGCCAGGAAAGTATCTTATTAAACCGCAGGAGAGTATACGCGATGATTAAATAAGATAGATTATATCGTTATTTTAAAGAGGTTATAAGTTATTGATTTAATGTAGCAATATACATGCGCAATGTGTAAATTTTCAGTCTGTTAGCTTGCTAATCGACGTACGTAGTATCAATGTAAAAGTAGCATATGCTAATAATTAAAATTGAATACGGTCTGATAAAATGAAAACTATCAATCAAATTGTAAAGCGTAATATTGTTTCGAATGTTATGTCTGTTATAAAAGATATCGACCTGTCTAATAATCCATCCATTGATGTTACTGGAATTGAGAAAAAAGTATTTAAAGCTATCAATAATGCAATGGGTCAATCGATGCAGACTGAAAAAAAAGTAGTCAATATACTATTATCAGATTTGCGTGGTTTCACATCGATGGCTGAAGATTATTCTCCTGTCGTTATTATGAATTTGCTCAATCGTTACTTTGTAATAATGAGTGAAATAATACAAAAACATAATGGTGTCATTGATAAGTTTATGGGCGATTCAATTATGGTTTTATTTGGAGCTCCAAATAGCTATGATGATGATTTAGAACGTACGCTTGCATGTGCAATTGAAATGCAGCTGGCTATGGAGGAAATAAATAAAGTTAATGAAAAATTAGATATGCCTTCACTTTATATGGGGATCGGCATAAATACAGGTGAAGTGGTCGCGGGGAGTCTGGGGTCTGATTTTCATAATGAGTATACCGTTATCGGAGATGAGGTTAATCTCGTTTCAAGAGTAGAAGCACATACCTTACGTGGCCAGATACTTTTGAGTGAAAACACATACCAAAAATCTAAAGACTTTATTGAAATAGGTGATGTTAACGAAGTTCAGGTAAAGGGTAAAAAAGGCGCTGTTAAAATGTATGACCTATTAGCCATAAATAAACCGCATCTTTTAAAAGTTCCTTGCAGAGAAATAAGAAAGAGTCCACGAGTTAGTGTGAATATTCCATTGTCATTCTATTGTATGGCAGGAAAAACTATTCTACCTCATGAATATATAGGGAAAATAATAGATGTCAGTTATAGCGGTATTTTTTCGATTATGCCAATCGGTCTCACTATGCACGATGAAGTGAAAATTAATTTCTCGACTTCAGTAATAGGAAAGCCCATAAGAGATGTATATGCAAGAGTAGTTCGCGTATTTGAACTTGAAGATGAGCATCAGTGCCATTTGGAATTTACATCTATAGATAAAGAATCAAAGCATGAGTTAAAAAATTATGTAGATTTATTAATTGGTGGCTTAATTTAGTTTCTATTTTTAAGACCCTGCAAATAACTCTGTGTAAATATAATTGTTTAACCAGCTAATTTATTATGATGGCTTATTGTTTTTGGCTACTATTAATATAGAATCACCTTCATTGAATTCTTTGTAGTCATAGGTCTCAATAGTGCTGAAATATTTAGAAATCAAGTTTATTAAATTATCTCGATTATGAAAAATAAGCAACATACCTTCCATTGTGAGCTCTTTGTCTCCTAACCAGAAGGTATGTGCAAGCAATCCATTGTTTACTATTACTTGTTGTTGTCGTTGAAGGGATTTCTCCAGGTTTTCTAGTGTCAAATGATGTAATACTTTGTTTGAATATATACAATCAAATGTATTTTTTATCACTGCCGTCCCGTTAACTTGTCATTCCTGCGAAGGCAGGAATCTAGTGACGTTGAAAGGTCTGCAGACACTGGATACCTGCCTTCGCAGGTATGACGGAGTCAAATTTTTTGATTTCATGTCTATTGCAACATGAAATCAATAATATAGATTACTATATAAGCGTATCAGCAGTCATTTCATTTTGTTAACTGGACAGCAGTGATTTTTTATATTGATTGATACGGCATCTAACTTAATGAAAGGTACTTCTGGGTATTTTTTCTTGCATCGAAGAAGGAACTCATCAGATAAATCTGACCCGGTCACATTATATTTTTCTTTTAAATGAAGGATGTCGTACCCAGGCCGGCTCGCTTCCTGGTTCTAGTAAAGTTTTATTAATGCTTAAGTGTTTTTCTAATACCTTAAATAGTTTAGAGCCATCATATTACCTACACATTGATTCATATTCATCAACTTTTGCAGGATTTTTATAAAAATCCATTACGTTCACTTATGCTGTAAATTTTGCATAAATATATTAAAGGCAGAATTCAAATTTTGTATGTAATTAATCTTGCTCGTAGGTAACACGTAATAGTGTACTTCTGTCAGTGTGTTCAAAGTCTTTGCCGTATATATGTAAAGAGGTGGTTTGATAGTAATTAAGTTCATTATCTTTAACAGATAAATTCATTTTAAAAGCTTTTGTTTTCGCTTTTTCCAACATAAATGGAGATTGTACAATGCCGTATGTTTCGCTGCCTGCTTTGGCTTCTACATTAAAAATACCCTTTCCATCATCTTCCTGGTATTTGCCTCCAGCAAGAAGACATACTCCTCGAGGTATAGTTAAGGAGTGCATTATAGTATTAGTGCTTTTTTCGTATATCCAATGGCCTATCTGGTCATGATAAATATGGCCGCCGTCTAACTTACGTACAACGTGATGGTATTTAATGGATACTAATTGCTGTTCTTCTGCATTTTCAGCGGGGCCTGAAACAGTAAATGTGATTTCATCCGTAAATGCTGATACATCAGGATCTGCATTTGCATCAGGTGCATTATCCTGGCCTTTATTCCCAATCCATTTGCCAAGTAATTGCGCTAAAGGGCCGTAGTCAACATTGTTTATGATTGAGTTCATTTAATACTCCAAAATTAATAACTAGATCGTACTTATTATATTTAAATTTTTACTAAAGTAACAGGTGAGTAAGTCAATAGAAAGCTTATTAAAGCCAGGATTGTAATCTTGTAATATAAGTAATGAAGAGTTTAAGCAGTATAGTATTGAATACTTAAATTTTAAAGAATTACATTAATTATCCAGCTTGTTAACAAAACGCCATGCAGCAGAAAGTGGGATATGAAATCGATGTTTAAGCTTTGTTATTGCTTCAACTCTGCCTTCATTTTTTATACTAGTTATCGTCTCTTCTTTAATGGCGTCTATGTCTAATCCATTTTCCTGGGCAATCACCTCAATTGAACGATCTCGGTGCCAGTACTCAATTTTCTCGGCGCTGAAAAAACGCATAATAAATTTAAGTAATTGCATACTATTAAGTTATTCAATTAATTGCTAAGACTACTATAAACAATGCCTATCCATACCTTTTCGGGTATAAAACCTTTAGTCCATGCTGTCCACTTACTAGACAGCCCTTTCTCCTGTATTTTTTCTAGTGTCATACCTTTTTCTTTCATTTTACTAACTTCAGCCGATGTTCCAGTAAGCATATCGTGAAAAGCTTGCAGGTCTGCTTTCGTTGAGAGCGGGCCATGACCGGGTATTACTTTTGTTTTATTATCTAGCATGGCTAAAACAGATTTAATATTTTTAGCCATTTTTAGTACGTTGCCACCATGAGCTACATCGACAAAGGGGAACATGCCTGAGAAGAAGTGATCCCCCATATGTACGATATTATCATTTTTTATAAATACGATTGAGTCACCATCAGTATGCCCATTGGGGAAATGAACTACATTTATTGTTTTATCATTAATATGCAGTGACATACTGGTTTTATAGGTAATAGAAGGTAAAGCATGCTCAGGATATACTTCAGTGACCATATTAAATAATTTTATTTCCTGAGAGCTTAATAATCTTGGCCTAACGTTTTCATGTGCAATAATTTGCGCATGATGTCCAACGCTTTCATTGCCCTGTGTGTGATCGCCATGCCAGTGTGTATTAATAAGGTAATTCACGGTGTTAATACCACCGTGTTTAGCTAGCTCCGCTTCAAGGGCGTGGGACATTTCCTTATAATCAGCATCAATAAGCAATAGTCCTTGTTTTCCCTTAATCAGGCCAATGTTTCCGCCTTTGCCCTGTAGCATAAAGATATTGTTAGTAAGGACAGTAGATTTAAATTGTGCAGAGCTTGCATGATGATTTTCAGCATTAACTAAAACTGGCAGGGTAAATGAAAATATACTAATGGATGTGAGGAGGGCGGATGTAAGTATGTTCATTAATCTTCCTTTTTAATTTTAATAGCACTGTGGTTTACTGGGGTATTTCTATTTAAACGCTTTTGCTTTTAGAAAGTGTATCCAGGCGGCCATGTTCGTTACTTATGAGTTTAACAAACATAGTCAGTGACTCTACTTGATAGAATGCTTGTGTAGATTTTGCCTTCTTATTTCATTTTTTGTTTAAACATTAAAACATATCTGCCAGGTTTTTCCATTAACCTTTTTTATTCTAAAGTATTCCTGATATATTGGAATGCCTGACTATAAACCTCATTCCAGTCACCGCTTAGAGGGCTATCCAGCGGTTGCCAAAAGAAGTTGAATATATGGCCGCCATCATCCTGTGTTTGAAACGCCCAGGTATCAGGTAATACGCCTTCATAGTGCATAAGACAAAATCCCCAAACCTGCTGCTTGAAATCAGGTTTCCAAATGCCTAATTGCTTTACAACCTGTCCCTTAATACCGGATTCCTCTGCGAGTTCTCTAATACATGCGATTTCAAGCGGTTCAGACTTTTTAATATTACCTTTAACTAGCTGATTACCGGCATTTGGATGCTTGAATGCAAGTAGTTCAAGTTTATTATTATTGTGTCGTAAAATAACAGGGCAGGCTTTATTCATAGTTTAGTTGTAATAGGTAATAAGAGAGCAGTGTATTCATTAGTCATGTTTTTATATAACGCATTTTCACAATCGACAGTTAAAAGCAGCGAACCTCCTTAATTGCAGACTTCAATTGATACTTCCTGAGTAATTTATTATATGTTTTAATATTTTTATACATTATAGTATTAATACAATCAGTAATTCCGTAATTGTTAAGGAATATTTCGGTATTCTGAATTACAAGCGGAATGCTTTTTATACAGTTAGGATTTAACACGTCCACCGCTGGGTCATAATGTACTCGCTTTCATTTCTAGTTGCTATTATTAACCTAAAGAAAAAGCGTTATTCGCTCTCTTGAGTTATTTCAAGAGTAGTTCACGTCCCAAAATCTATTAATGAAGGTATTTTGTAAGTAACGCTACGCTAGTTATTAGTGTTATAACACATAGTTATCGAGTATAACCTATGTCAAGTATAATTCGTTATCGATAGTCTTAAACAAATAAAGTAGAGTAATAGAAATTTATATAGAGCTTACGGTACAATGCTCGATATATTTTAATAAATAAGAACTAATTATGAGCACATCTCACTCAGAGAAAAATTGCTATTTCTGTAAAGTAATCAATGGCGAAGCCGATCCATTTATATTCGAGAATCGATCATTCGTTAGTATATTTGATACTAATCCAGTCAATCCTGGGCACGCACTAATTATGCCAAAAAGGCATGTCGCGTCTATTTTTAACTTGAATGAAACAGAGCATGATGACTATTTTGATGCAATTTATGGCGTCAAGCAGGTTGTAGAATCTACAGATATGCAATCACTCTACGAGGACATGTTGCAAAGAGATTGTCTTCAAGAGCGCCCGAATGATCACATTAAAACGGTATTGCAATTACCGTTTCTGGGGGATCAACCTAATGCCTACACGCTAGGCAACAATGATGGAAGAGAAGCCGGGCGCAGTATCGATCACTTGCATATCATCGTGTTGCCCCGTTTTAAAGGTGATGTAGAAAACCCAGGTGGAGGTATCCGAAATGTTATTCCTGAGCGGGCGCAATATAAAAGATTGTAAGGCATGAGTAATTAGATGAATGATCAGCAGGGTAGATTTTTTACTACTTTAGTTTTGATGCCCATATAGCTATTTTATGCTTCATGGATAATTGAGAAATCTGATCTTCAGGAATAGGTTGTATAATTTTATCGTGTACCAACAGGCGGTATATGTATTCGATTTTCTCAGCTGCTGAATCCGTCGGCTCAAATTCAACAACGCCTCTTTTTTCACCGTATTTCATTCCTTCAGAGATGGCTTTTTTTACTAATTCCTTTTCATTTTTTAACTTTTTCATAATTGGGGAATTCCTTTTAGCGTGGACTAATACGCTTTTTAGTTAGGTGATAATATACATTAAGTAGCAGATTATATTAAGTTTTTCAACGTCACTAAATTTCTTTATTTGTAGGAACAATGGTTTTTTGTAAGTTAACGGGGCAGTATTGAGTTATTATATGGTTTGTTAGTGGTGGTGATTTTTTTAGTAAACATCCGGCTTTCACTCATTAATTTTTTCTATTATTTATTGTTACCAATAAATAGGGTTATTAAATTCACTAACACATGTGGGGTGTTCTTTAATAAGCGGAATTGGCGTATCCGTAAATGACTGGCCTAGCCATCCTTCTGGGATTGAAAGTTTTAGCGGAGCCTGAATAATATTTTCTGACAAGGGTTCAAATCCTACTTTAGAGTAAAAATTGGGGTCGCCATATGTGATCGCAATATCAACAGAACGCTCTTTGAGCATATTAAGCCCATAATTGATTAGCGCCTGTCCAACACCTTTTCTTTGATGTTTAGTACTCACAGCAACAGGAGCGAGCATATAAACCAGAATGTCATTATTAAAATGAAGGAGAGTAAAAAAAATACACCCAATAAGCGATTTTTTATCATATGTGCCTAAACAAATTATATTTTCATTGTCGATATTTGAGGATAGCTCTGAAGCAAGATTACCTATCAGTTTACCTTCTTTTATACCTTCAGATGAGGTGAATACAGAGGTGAAAAGTTTAGCTATTTCTTTTTTCCTGTTACTATCGAGAATTATGTGATTCATGTCTGACCTTATAAGCCAGCCAGGCTTATCGTGTTTTCGGTACAGTGATAATATAAGCTACAAGTAGCCCGGTGAGCTAGTTGTTTTAAATAGTTCTGAGAAGTGTGGTTTAAAAAAGCCATAGATCGTCTATTAGTTGATTTATTAATATTAGTTTGTTTTTCATAAATAACCGAATATTTTTTATAAGCGATAAAATTTTAAAATATGTCTGTTAAATAATTGATAAATTATTTCAGCAATTTATGCGCCACGATAAGATGATTTATTTTGAATAGCTATTTTATTTATATTAAATCAGTGCTCTCACGCTAACTTTTTAAATAAAGTGTTAACAGGACACCGGTATTATTAAATACAAATAAGTAGTGCTCTATATTCTCCGCTTCCTGGCTCCCTTGAAAAAACGCACAATTCTGTAAGATAATATTACCGTTCATTTTCAGCTTATACGAAGAACCGCTAAGATCTTCTGTTAATTGTGAAATGTTAGTTTTGCCATTGCTGCCTCGCTTATGAAATATTAATCTACAGGCATAAGCTGTACTAGTCACCAAATTTATCCTGCCTTGCCATTTAGTATTATCCGCAAGCATTTACAGTAAATAACCTCGCCAGGCGATAGAAATTTGATCTTTATCAGTAACAGCTTTGAATGTATTTTATTCAGCATTTTATACTGTTATAGTTAGCTTCAGGTTCTGTAAGTAAATGGCTTTACACAATAGTCTGGAGTACTCATAGAATGAAACCTGCTCGCTATTTTAAGTCGGATCAATTGCAGCTTTTGCTGGATAATCTGCTGCGTGGCGGTTATACCTGTATGGGGCCACAGGCTAGAGATGGCGCCATTGTTTTTGACAGTTTCACCTCAGTGACACAGTTGCCCCAGGGTTTTAATGATCAACAGGCGCCGGGCAGTTATTCGCTGATTCATGATAACAGCTCTAAATACTTTGACTGGGCAAATGGACCGCAGGCGATTAAGCCATTGCTGTTTAGTCCGCGCGAGAACCTCTGGGTAAGCGAGCAGGCCGTTAATGGCGATATTTCATTTAAGAGCTGCGAGCCTGAGCTTAAACCGATGGCAATTATCGGTGCCAGAGCCTGTGACGTTGCAGCGATGAAGATTCAGGATCAGCATTTTCTACAACAACTTTTTGTTGACCCATATTACAAAGCCCGCCGTGCAAACCTTCTCGTTATTGCAGTGAACTGTGGTTCTCCTGCGGACACCTGTTTTTGCCATTCTACGGGTGACGGGCCTTTTGTGGACGCTGGTGCCGATATACTACTCACAGAATTACAGGATGGCTTTCTAGTTGAGGTGCATACTGAAATCTGTGAAAAATTTCTCAAAGGAATGTCTTTACATGATGTAAACCAGGCACAGAACACTGAAGCAAAAAAGATCGCGATCAATGCATCCAGACAAAACAGAAAACTTCCCGCCGCTGATATTAGATCAGGTTTAATGAAAAAATTAGATGATGATGCCTGGCACGATATTGCCGAGTTATGCCTTAGCTGTGGAAATTGCACCGCCGTCTGCCCGACCTGTTTTTGCCACAGTGAAAGTGATGCGCCTGAACTGGACGGATCGTCATCGACCCATTTTCGCGAATGGGA
>Ga0316209_1001238_pt1 | contig 28830 bp, 24 predicted proteins | sample 6monopyrite_MG_FD_204945 | JGI IMG/M metagenome (GOLD analysis project Ga0316209, IMG submission 204945) | Microbial mat bacterial communities from mineral coupon in-situ incubated in ocean water Damariscotta River, Maine, United States -... | ecosystem: Environmental > Aquatic > Marine >...
AGGTCGTGGCCGACTCGTGGAAGCGCAACCTCGGCCTCGACGCGCGCCTGCTCAACCAGGAGTGGAAGGTCTACCTCGACACGCAGCAGAACCTCGGCTACGACGTCTCGCGCTCGGCTTGGATCGGGGACTACCTGGACCCCAACACCTTCCTCGACATGTTCGTCACCGGTAACGAGAACAACAAGACGGGCTGGGGCAATCCGGAGTACGACGCGCTGGTCGCGAGTGCGGCGACCGAGTTCGATCCCACGAAACGAATGCAGATGCTGTCGCAGGCGGAGAGCATCCTGATGGAAGAGCTGCCGATTCTTCCGATCTACATGTATACGACGCAGACCATGTACAACCCGCGCATCGGCGGCTTCTACGACAACATTCTCGACGAGCACTTCCCCAAGCACTGGTACTGGATGAGCGACGAAGAGCTGGCCGAGCGTCGCTCGAAACAACCCGCGGATTGGGAGCAAGTTCCCGCCCCCGGTCCGAAAGAAGGCCTCCACGCCCCCGCTCACGTCCCCGGCGCCTGGGACTGATCCAGCCCTCTTCGAGACACGATCATGACTGGATTCCTCCTGCGTCGGTTCTGCTGGTTCTTGGTCACGACCTGGATCGTGATCACGATCTCCTTCTTCTTGATGCGCGCCGTTCCCGGCGGTCCCTTCGATACCGACCGCACCGTCAATGCGGCGATCGAGCGCAACATGAAGGCGCGCTATCACCTCGACTGGTCCCCGTGGAAGCAGTACGTCCAGTACCTCGGCCCGTTCAACCTCGACGAGGAGACCGGCGCCAAGTTCGCGGGCGGTGACGGCTCGGCGACCTTCGGCGGGCTGCTCACCGGCGACTTCGGCCCCTCCTTCAAGTACCGCGACTTCTCGGTCAACGACATCATCGGCCAGAGCTTGCCGATCTCCGTCGCGCTCGGCACCGTCGCGATGTTTTGGGCGCTGCTCCTCGGCCTCTCCGCCGGAATCCTGTCCGCCGTCTGGCGCGGCAGCACCTCCGACCTCGGCATTCGCCTGGTCTCGACGATCGGTATCGCCGTCCCGAACTTCATCGTGGCGCTCTTTCTGATCACGCTCTTCGTGTTCAAGATCGACCTCTTCCCGGTCGCGGGTTGGGGCAGCCTGCGCCACCTGTTCCTGCCCGGCCTCGCGCTCGGCGGTCCCTTCGCCGCCTACGTTGCGCGCCTCACGCGCACGGGCATGCTCGAGGTCCTGTCGCAGGAGTACATCCGCACCGCCTACGCGAAGGGCCTCTCCCCCGCCAAGGTGCTCATGCGACACGCACTCCAGGGCGGCCTGCTTCCGGTGGTGAGCTTCCTCGGTCCAGCGACGGCGGGAATTCTTACGGGCTCGCTGGTGATCGAAAGAATCTTTGCGATCCCCGGCACCGGCTCGCACTTCGTGAACAGCGCGCTCAACCGCGACTACACGCTGGCGATGGGAGTCACCATCCTCTACACGGTCCTCGTCTACGGACTCAACACGATCGTCGACCTGGCCTACACCTTCCTCGACCCGCGCATCAAGTTGGAGGAAGCCTGATGGCCGACACGAACAAGAGCGGCCAGAGTCGTCCGGATGAACGTTGGGAGCTGGGCGGGCGCGACCTCGAGGTACTGCTCGAGGAGGCGAAGAACTACAAGGGCGAGAGCCTGTGGTCGGACGCCTGGCGTCGACTCAAGCGCAACCGCAGCGCATTCTGGAGCCTGATCATTCTCGGCGTCATCCTCGGAATCAGCATGCTCGCGCCGCTCTGGCCGCTGGCCTCCCCCATGGCCCTCGACCTTCAGATCGAGCCGCAACCGCCGGTCGCGCCATGGGTGGAGTTCGGTCGAGCGGGCTGGGACTCCGAGGGCTACTGGGAGCTCGGCGCGATCGACACGGCACTCAAGGACCTCCGCGCGAGCATCTTTGGCGACTGGCAGTTCGAGCGCTGGCTCGGCACCGACTCGAAGGGCCGCGACGTCATGTCGCGCATCGTCTGGGGCAGTCGCATCTCGATCCAGGTCTCGCTCGTCGCCACGCTCTGCAGCCTGTTGATCGGCGTCACCTACGGAGCCTTCGCCGGCTTCCTCGGCGGCCGCGTGGACAACGCGATGATGCGGCTGGTCGACATCCTCTACTCGATCCCCTTCATCTTCCTCGTGATCTTCGTCCTGACCCTGATCGCGGACTCCAAAGAGTGGTTGGACGAGCACAATATCGAGAAGCTCGACGTCTTCTACGTCGTCTTGGGCTTGATCTACTGGCTGACCATGGCGCGCGTCGTGCGCGGCCAGGTACTCGCGCTCAAGAACTCCGAGTTCATCGAGGCGGCGCGCGTGATGGGCGCATCCACCCTGCGCATCATCGTCGCGCACATCGTCCCGAACGTGCTCTCGATCGTGATCGTCTACCTGACGCTCACGATCCCGGCCGTGATGTTGTTCGAAGCCTTCATCTCCTTCCTCGGACTCGGCGTTCAAGCGCCACAGGTGAGCTGGGGACTGCTCGCCGCCGACAGCGTCGAAGCGATCAATCCGGTTCACAGCTACTGGTGGCTCGTCACCTGGATCGCCGGCGCGATGGGCGTGACTCTGCTCGCGCTCAACATTCTCGGAGACGGCGTTCGCGACGCGCTCGATCCCAAGCTGCGGGGCAAGGACTAATGGGCTCGTCGGGAAACAAAGTGCTCGAAGTGAAGAATCTCTCGGTTCGGTTCGACACGCACCAGGGAACCGTGCGAGCGGTGGACGATGTGTCCTTCCATCTCGACGAGGGCGAGACACTCGGACTCGTCGGCGAGTCGGGTTCCGGCAAGTCGGTGACGAACCTCGCGTTGCTCGGGTTGATTCCCAACCCGCCCGGCGTGATCGACTCCGGCCAGGTGTTGTTCGAGAACACCGACCTCCTCAAGCTGCCGATCGACAAGATGCGCCAGATCCGCGGCAACCGGATCAGCATGATCTTCCAGGACCCGATGACCTCGCTGAATCCGCTGCTCACCATCGAGCAGCAGCTGGCCGAAGTGCTCGAGATTCACCGTGGCATGTCGAAGCGCGAGGCGCGTCCTCACTGCGCGAAGGGACTGGACGAGGTCGGCATTCCGTCGCCCGAGAAGGCGCTCGACTCCTACCCGCACGAGCTGTCGGGTGGCATGCGTCAGCGCGTCATGATCGCGATGGCGCTCTTGTGCGAGCCGAAGGTCCTGCTCGCCGACGAGCCGACGACCGCGCTCGACGTCACCATTCAAGCGCAGATCCTCGAGCTGATGAGCAAGCTGCAGAAGGACCACGGCACGGCCATCATGCTCGTCACGCACGACATGGGTGTCGTCGCCGGACAGGCCGACCGCGTCAACGTGATGTACGCCGGGCGCCTGGCCGAGACCGCCAGCACGACCGACCTCTTCGACCGACCGATGCACCCCTACTCGAAGGGCCTCCTCGAGAGCGTGCCGCGGCTGTTCGGCGACGCGGGAGACGACCTCTTCTCCGTTCCCGGGCAACCGCCGGACCTGGCCGACCTGCCGTCCGGTTGCGCCTTTCAACCGCGCTGCTCGTTCGTCGTGGACTCCTGCGCGAAAGCGCGCCCGAACCTCACGCCTCAAGCGGACGCGGCGGCCAAGACCGATCGCCTGGTCGCGTGTACCGAAGCCGAGCGCGTCCTGGCCGCCGACCTGGCCGCCAAGAACTCCGCGGGAGGTGCGTCGTGAGCGAAGCGCTGCTCGAGGTCCGCAACCTCGCCAAACACTTTCCGATCGGCAACGTCGGAATCACCGGGCGCCCGCACCACTGGCTGCGCGCCGTCGACGACGTCTCGTTCAACCTGAATCGCGGCGAGAGCCTCGGACTCGTGGGCGAGTCCGGCTGTGGCAAGTCCACCACCGCGCGCGCCGTGATCGGTCTGCACAAGCCGACCGCCGGTTCGGTCAAGCTCGAGGGCCACGAGCTCGCGCACCTGTCCTCACGCGAGTGGCTGCCCTACCGCCAACGCATGCAGATGATCTTCCAGGATCCCTACGCGTCGCTCGACCCCCGCCAGACGGTCGGCTCGATCCTCAAGGAGCCGCTGACCATCCACAAGATCGGCAAGCCGCGCGACCGACGCCTGCGCGCGCTCGCTCTACTCGACGCCGTCGGCCTGAACCCGCGTCACCTCAACCGCTACCCGCACGAGTTCTCCGGCGGCCAGCGCCAGCGCATCGGCATCGCACGCGCACTCGCGCTCGAGCCGGACATCCTGATCTGCGACGAGCCGGTCAGCGCGCTCGACGTCTCGATCCAGGCACAGGTGATCAACCTGCTCAAGGAGTTGCAGGAGCGCTTCAACCTCGCCTACCTGTTCATCGCGCACGACCTCGCCGTGGTGCGCCACCTGTGCAGCCGCGTGGCCGTCATGTACCTCGGCCGCGTCGTCGAGGTGGCCGAGCGCGACGAGCTCTTCCAGAGTCCCGCGCACCCCTACACGCGCGCGCTGCTCTCCGCGATCCCGCACGCCGATCCCGTCATCGAAGCCGGCCGCGAGCGAATCGTGCTCGAAGGCGACGTCCCCTCTCCGCACAACCCGCCCAGCGGTTGCACCTTCCACCCGCGCTGCCCGGAACGAGAGCGCGTCGGCGAGCGCTGTTCGAGCGAGGCGCCGCTCTTGGTTGAGAAAGACGGGTCGCGATTCTCGGCTTGTCACCTCACCGATTAGCACCGGCCCTCATGGGGAACTCTTCGAACAGGTACCTGGCACCCACACTCGGCGTGCTACTGGTTCTCGCTCTGATCGGAGCCCTGCTCGTGGTTACCGGCATGATCGCCTACGCTCCCAGCGAGAAGGAGCAAGCGACTCTCGATCAGCGTTGGAGCGAGCTCCTCGATCGAGCGCAAGCACCGCACTCCAACTCGAATCCCGAACTCGCCCGACTTCGCGAGCGACTCACCGAGCTCCACGCCGAGCACACGAACGACGGGAACGCCCCGCCTTCGGAGTCGCCGGAACGAACACAGCTCCTCGACGACTTCTTCTCGTTCCTCCGCTCGGCGCCGCCGACCTCCCTGGGTCGCTACGACGGCTTTCCGCTCACGAGCCTCACACAATTCGCCCTCTCGATCGATCCGCCCACACCGATTCCGTTCCTCGACCTGACCAACCACACCGAAGGCCTGATCGAGCGCGGTGCACTGTCCGATGCCTTGCTCGGCCTGATACTCGAGACCCAATTCATAGAAGCGGCCTCCGAGCGCGGACTCCGCCGATCGGGCTTGGGTGTGTTTCGGCGACCGGCGACCGAGGAGCTCGCGCTCCTCTTTCTCTCCGAGGCGATCTTGATCGGAGAAGTCATCGACGAAGAATTCGTTCAGCCGCTGCCGTTCGATCTCGGACGAGTCTCCATCCAGGAAGGCGAATTCACTCGCTTCGCACGCCGCAGCGCCATCCTCGATTTCGCGGACGATCTGTGGCCGGTGCGCCACGACGCAGATCGAATGGCCAAGCTCGATACGGTCCGCGAGCCCGGAGGAATCGCCTACTTCGTGGGCAACCTCCTGCGCAGCCTGCCTCCCGTGCGCGACAAGCTCCGCTGGCAACTCTCCGAAGGCCTGAGCAGGTCGATCAAGATGTGGAGCGAGTCCATCGAGCGCCGGGACGAAGCGTTGGCGAAGCTTTCTGCCACTCGCAAGGACTAGCTTCTCTATTCGTCTTGGACGCCCGAATCCAACGAAGGCACGCCCTCCGTGAGAATTTCGAGGCGCGCGGCTTCAGCATGAACAGGCGCCAGAAGCTCGGCGATTTCGTCGTGGCCGTCCTCGAGGGCGATTTCATACGCACAGGGGTAGTCCGGACCCCAGTGCCATTCCTGTACGCCGTGATCGAGCAAGTAGAGAACGATCTCGGCGTCGCCCACGAACGCTGCCGACATCAATGGCGTCTGGTCCATCGAGAAGGAGACCAGGTCGAGTTGCGCTCCTTGCTCCGCCAAGAACGTGAACATCTCGCGGTGTCCACCAAGGATCGCGGCGGTCAAGGGCGGGCCCTTCGGTTCTCGCAGCGGATCCGGCGGATACTGCGCGGAGCTGGATGCAGGGTTGTAGTTCAGCCGCGCTCCTCTGGCGAGTTCTGCGCGAGCCGCCTCGAGGTCGTTCGCGAGTACCGCTTCGACGAGCAGTGCGTTGTGATTCGGGCGAGCGAGCCACCCTCCATAGCCCACGAAGATTGCCAGTACGCCAGTCCCGACGACCAACCGTACCGACTTCGGGAGCGCTCCAAGTTTTCGTGCCGTCGCAGGATCCTCCGTCGAGAGGACGGGGAATCGACGCTGGCAATACAGCATCGCCATGAACATCCCTAAGAAGGGGAAGACGAGCACGAGCGAATTGTGCGCGACCATCCCGAGCAGGATTGCCAGAAGAGGTAACGCTCCAAGCACCGTGAAAGTCACTCCGCCGACGACGAAGATGGCATGCTCTAAGTGAACTCGTCGAAGGGTGATCAGGCTCAGTAAGGACGCAACCGGGAAGCCGATGATGAGAGCTCCGGCCATCACGACCTGGTGCGGCGAGATCAAGAAGTAGTCCGGCGGAGTCTCTCGCGGATAAGCGAGTATCTCGATGCCGATCATGCAGCACACGCCGGCGCAAAGAGCCCCCAGGAATGAAAAGCCGATCAGAAGTGCCGCGCTGTTCGGCGCACACGCCGTGGCCGGATTGGCGGCTTCGTTCCTGGTCTCGTCGGTCGTCTCGTTCATCTACTCGGCAAGCTCTCTCACGCGGCTCTCGAGGATCCGTAGGAGCCCGAGTAAACGCACCCTGAGTGTAGTCGCCAGCGCGACTCCTGGCAGAGGCCCGAACCGACGCAAAGTACCAGGGGCGCCCGAGATACGGGGCGAGCATCCATGGCGCCCGCCCCCGGGGGTCCCTAGAATGCTCGGCCCTTTCTCACCTGAAGGGCCCCTCACCCATGATTCGTGTAGACAACGTCAGCAAACGCTATGGATCCACGCTCGCCGTGGACTCGGTCTCGTTCGAGATCGGGGCCGGAGAGATCGTCGGGTTCCTCGGTCCGAACGGAGCGGGGAAGAGCACGCTGCTCAAGATGATGAGTACCTGGTTGCCACCGACCTCGGGCTCCATCTCCATCGACGGGCACGACGTGGCGAAGGAGCCGCTCGCGGTGCGGCGTTCGCTCGGCTACCTGCCGGAGCACAACGCGCTGTATGAAGGCATGCGCGTCGATCGATTCCTCGACTTCATGGGCAAGGCGCGCGGGCTCCGCGGCGCGCTCCTGAAAGAGCGCATCGAGTGGGCGGTGGACAAGTGCTCGCTGCAGGACGTGATCGGGAAGCGCGTCTCCGAGTGCTCGAAGGGCTTTCGCCAGCGCATCGGCGTCGGCTCGGCGCTGCTGCACAACCCGCCGGTGATCTTGCTGGACGAGCCGACCCACGGACTCGATCCCCTGCAGGTGGTCGCCTTCCGCGAGTTCCTCCAGAGCTTGTCCGAAGGGCGCGCGATCCTGTTCAGCAGCCACATCCTGGCCGAGGTCGTCGCCATCTCCGAGCGACTGCTGATCATCAACGGCGGCAAGCTGCTCGCCGACTCGTCGCTCGTCGAGCTGAAGGCAGGCGCGGACTCGCGCGGCATCGAGCTCGAGCAGGCCGTGCTGGAGATCGTTCGGTCGGACTCGAGCGCAACCGCGGGGGCGACTCGATGAGCTCCGCCGCCCCGACTCACTCCGGCTTCGTCTCGCCGATCTTCCTGATCGCGCGTCGCGAGCTGGCCGCCTACTTCGACTCGAGCATCGCCTACGTCTACACGATCGCCTTCGTCGTGCTCGCCAACTCGATCTTCATGAACGAGTTCTTCCTGACGGGCACGGTGGACATGACGGGCTTCTTCGACCTGCTGCCCTTCCTGCTCGCCTTCTTCTTGCCGGCCATCACGATGCGCCTGTGGGCGGAAGAGCGGAAGCAGCGCACGGTCGAGGTTCTGTTGACCCTTCCGATCCGCACCATCCAAGCCGTCCTCGGGAAGTACCTGGCCGCGCTCGCGCTGTTCCTGCTGTTCCTGGTTGGCTCGCTGCCGATCCTGTTCATGTTGCTCTCCCTCGGCGATCCCGATCCGGGACTGATCGCGAGCGGGTACATCGGACTGGTCCTCTTCGGCTCACTCTTCCTGGCCTTCGGCTCCTTCCTCTCCGCGCTGAGCACCGACCAGATCGTCGCCTTCGTGATCAGCACGGTGCTCGGCTTCGCGCTGGTCTTGTTCGGCAACGACCAGTTCGTCGCGGTCGTCGACGGAGTCGCGCCGAAGCTCGCCCTGGGCACGCTGCTCCTCGAGAACTTCTCGATCATGCCGCACTACGACGCCTTCGTGCGCGGCGCCATCGATCTCTCGAGCAGCCTGTTCTTCGTGCTATTCACCGGCCTGTTCCTGTGGCTGGGCGCACTGGTGCTCGAACGCAACCGCGGATGAAGTCCAGGAACGCTCTCTCGATCGCGCTGCTCACGCTGCTTGGCGTCGGCATCGTGATCTACGCCTCGCGCATCGCGGGCTACATGCACGGCTCGAGGATCGAGCTCGGGCGCGTCAAGTACTCACAGGTCGATGCGGAGACGGCGGAGCGGCTGCGCGCTCTCCCGGAGAACATCCTCGCGACCTACTACGTGTCGCCGCGCGCCGAGATGCCCTCCGAGCTGCGCCGGCTCGAGCGCCACGTCACCGACCTGCTCGAGGCCTACCGCCTCGCGTCCGAGGGAACCTTCGAGTACCAGATCCTCGACCCGCACACCGAGGCCGACCCGAACGCGCCGCCCGATCATGGTCAAGCCCATGGCACGGAAGAAGCGCGCTACGCCGCTCGCCAGGGCATCGCTCCCTTTCGTGTGCGCAGCGTCGCCAAGGACTCGTGGAGCGAGAAGACGATCTGGTCGTCCCTCACGATCGCCTACGGCGCCTACCCTCCGGCGATCCTGAACGGCCTGACGGCCGAGCACCTGCCGCGACTCTCGGCGACGATCCTCGCCCACCTGGACCAGATGGAGGAGCCGCGCCAGCCCGTCGTCGCGCTCTCCGCGCCGGCCGGCTTCGACTCACTCGCGGTCGAGCTCGGCCAGGCGGCAACCGTCGAGCGCTTCTCCTTCGAGAGCGGCGAGTCGATCCCGCTCGACACGGACCTGTTCTTCTGGGTCCAGCCGAGCGTGGTCGATCGCGAGATCCTGCGCGAGGTCGATCTCTATCTCGCGAGTGGACGCAGCATCGTCGTCGCCGGCAGCGCGCAAGAAGTCCAGAGCGGCTCGACCAGTCTCCAGGGAGAGTTTCGTCCCGAGATCTACCAGGCGCGAGAGAGCGCCTTCGATGCCGAGACTCTGTTCGCGCACTTCGGGCTTCGCGCGACGACCGGCCTCGTCTGTGACGAGAGCTCGATGACCTTCAGGCGCGGGGAGGGCGAGGGCGCGACCGTCACCAGGCTGCCGTTCCTGGTTCGGTGCATCGCGCCCAACCAGCGCTTCGGGCTCGTGCTGACCGGCCAGCCGAACGGCACGCTTCTGTTCGAGGCACCCACGACCTGCAACGCGGACCCCGACACGCTGAGCCTGCGCGGCTGGTCCGCCGAAGTGCTCGCGCACACCTCCGACGAGACCTGGGTGACCGCACTTCCGACGGGCGTCTCCGACTCGAACGAGCTCACACCCGAGAGCGGCACGCGAATCTCGCGCCAGCCGCTGATCACTCTCCTGCGCCCCACCGAGCCCCTGCGCGGCTCGGTCGTCGTCATGGCCTCCGCAAGCCCGCTGCGCGATGACCTGATCGGCGCCGAGGGCTTCGCTCACCGACGCCTCGTGGACGTCCTCGTCCGGAACCTGGCGAGCGACGACCGCCTGGTCTTGAACAGCACCGAGTTCGCGCTCCCCGAAGCGCTCCCCGAACTCAGCGGAGCTCAGCGCTTCCAGTGGCGCCTGGCCGCCATCCTGCTCCTGCCCGCGCTCCTGTGTCTGCTCGCGTTCGCGCGCGGGAGCTTCCGACTGGGCCGCACCGCGAGCGATCGGAGCAGCAAGCTGCGGCTCGCCGCCACGAGTATCGCCGTCTTCCTCGTCGGCGCTCTCGTCGTTCGGTTGGCGGACACGGTGCCGCTGCGATTCGACTGGACCGAGGACAACCTCAACCAGCTGGCGGTTGCGACGGAGAGCCTGGCGGAACAAGTCGGTGAGTCGGGCGAGCTGCGCGCGGAGGTCTTCCTCTCGAGCCGCGACAAGCTCTCACCCGAGCTGCGGCGCGCCGCCGAGCAGCTCGATGACCTGCTCTCGGACCTCGATCGCGCGGGAGCCGACCTCCAGCTCGAGCGGACGGATCCCGGTGAGCTCGACGCGAGCGAGCGCGACCAGCTCGCCGCGGAAGGCATCGAGGCCCAGCGCGTCACGTCGCGCGAGGAGGGAGTCACGACCGTTCGGACGATCTACTCCGCCCTGCGACTCTCGCAAGAGGTCGATGGAGTTGAGCGGACCGAGGTGATCACGCTGCCCGATGCGAACGCCTTCGAGGCGCTCGAGTTCCGCGTGGCCTTCGCGCTCTGGCGGCTGCAGACCGGGCGCCGTCCCGTCGTCGCCTTCGCTTCGGATACGCCGCGCCTCTCGCCGGCCGAAGCTCACATGGACTACCAGCTGAAGGGGCTCTTCGCTCCGGTCGGCGAGGATGTCTACAGCGCCGCGCGAGAGACTCTGCGCGATGTCGGCTTCGAGATCCTGCACATCAATCCGCGCGAGCCCGAGTTCAGCGGGCCCTTCGACGCTCTGGTCTGGATCCAGCCGCGCCGCGACGCAACCCTGATGATCGACGCGATGGCGCGCTATCTCCACAGAGGCGGTCGCACCTTCCTCGCTGCGCAGCACTTCAACATGCAGGCGCGCCAGTATCGAGGCACCAACTTCGACACGGTCTACTGGCCCCAGCCGCAGTCGCCGGACCTGGACAAGTACTGGCTTCCCGAGCTCGGTATCCACCTGTCGCGCACGATCTTCCTGGACGAGCTGAAGACCTCTCAGTCGCTCGAGACCCAGGTCAATCGAGACGCGGCCCAGCGCGACTACGAAGAGCAGGCCTCCGCTCTGCCCTTCTTGATTCGCGCCTCGGCGGCCAACTACGGCAGCGATCCGATCATGCGCGGCGTGGGCGACCTGGCCTTCATCTGGGGCAACCACATCGAGTGGGACGCCGCGCGACTCGAGGAGCTCGGACTGGCGGCCAGCCCGTTGATCTCGAGCTCGGAGCGGAGCTGGATCTTCGACTGGACGGGCGGCTACGTCCCACGCGAAGCGCTAGCCGGCTATCCGGACGAGGACTCGGAGGCCTTGAAGCGCTTGCCGAGGAGCACACTGGCGGCGCGCTTCAGCGGCTCCTTCCCCCTGCCGGTCACCCCCATTCTGCCGGAAGTCGAGGGCCAGACGTGGCCCGACCTCGGCCTGCAGACAAGTGCGCCGGCGCCCGGTGAGCTGCTCCTCGTGGGCAACTCCGAGATGTTCAAGAACGAGCGCCTGCTCGGTCCCGAGTTCCGGGCCGACCACCTGCTCCTCAACTCGGTCGCCGATCTGGTTCTCCCGAGCGACCTGGCGGCCGTCGCCAACCGGCGCCGCGTCGCACGCGGCTTCGACTTCCTCTCCGGCGAGGAGAAAGCGCGTTGGCGTCTCCTGGTCATCTCGCTCGGCCCCATCGCGGTACTCCTCATGGGTGCGGCTCGATCGCTCTGGCGTCGGCGCGTCCCGAACATCCGGCCGAGCGCGTCTGCGCCGCCTTCGAGAGGCGAGGTTGTCTGAATGATTCAGAGAGTCGTCATCCTCGCCGTGATCTTCTGCGGGCTGTTCTACTGGGAGGGAGAGCTGTCGAGCTCTCGCTCGGACGAACGCAGCTCCAGCAGTCGACTGCGCCCGCTCATGGAGGAGTCGTTCCGCGAGGGTCTGCTCGTCGCCGGCGTTCGAGTCGAGACCGCGAACGATGAGAGCTTCCTGTACGCGCGCTCGCGCGGAGTCTGGCGCCTGCTCGAACCGGCGGTCAACACCTACGCAGCGCCGGGCGCCGTCGAGCGGCTGATGCAGAGCTTGGTGGACGCGAGCGGCGTGATCCTCACCGACGAGAAGCACCGCGCGAAGAGCTTCGGCTTCGGCGGTGACGTCGCGCTGCGCATCAGTTTGCTCGGCACCAAGCTCAGGACCGCCGACGACGGCGACGTGCTCTACACCATCGATATCGGCTATCCGATCCAGGGCACCGACGGAGCCTACGTGCGTCCGTATGGAACGAACGAGGTCTGGTCGATCGACCAGAACCCGCGCAGCTTCCTGACTCGCCCACCCGGCTCCGGCTTTCCGCCGATGCTGGATCCGAACGTCATCCCCGCCATCTCCGCTGGGCCCAAGGGTGGCGTGATCGGCGTCGAGATCGTCTCGCAGGTTACCGAGAGCTTCGAGGTGCGCATGATCGGGAGCGAGGACAGTCCGGTCCTGCCCGGCCAGACGATCACGACCTGGGAGCTCGTGCGCGAAGACGGCACGCGCATTCGGTGCGACGAGATTCCCGCACGCGGCTACTCCATCTATCTCCTCATGGCGCCCTACTCCGCGATCTTGGGAGCAGACAGCGTGGACCCGGAGGTACTGGAGAATCCGGACATTCGGATGACGATCACGCCCGGAATCGGTGAGCCCTTCGAGCTCTTGTTCGGAAGACCGAACGCGAGGGGCGGACGCGCCGTGGCCAACATGGAGACGCGGACCATGTTCGAGATCTCGGCCGACGTCGCTGCGCTCATGCTCCCGGACGTCGAGACGGTCTCACAGGAGTCCAAGGGCAATCCCTGGCACGACTTCATCCAGGTCAATCCGATCGAGGGCCGCAACCTCCTCCAGAATCCAATCCGTCCGCGCTGAACCGACGACCGCGCTAACACGACACTCGCCCCGTTCGTTCAAGGCTCGCCATGAAGATCCACTCCGCCGCAGGCTTGCTCCTCCTCCCGCTCGCGCTCGCTTGCGGTGACGATCAGAGTCAGAAGAGCGGAGACGACGCCTTGGAGCTCAGGGCCAACGAGCTCCCCGAGGATTTGAGGGAGCCGACCAGGGTGATGGAAGCGCCGCCTCCGCCCGAGCGGAAGACGATGACGGAGCTCCCCAAGCTGCTGCTGGACCAGGGCGTGACGCTCGACCTCATGAACACGCACCTGGCGGTCGAGCAGGCGCCGGAGAAGTACTACGTCAAGCTCGTCACCAGCAAGGGTGACATCGTCATCGAGGTTGTGCGCGACTGGGCGCCGCTGGGAGCGGATCGCTTCTACAACCTGGTCAAGATCGACTACTACCGGAACATCTACTTCCACCGCGTCATCAAGGACTTCGTCGCTCAGTTCGGTATTCATGGAAACACCATGGTCTCCACGGCCTGGACGGAAGCGCGAATTCGCGACGACGTTCCCAAGCAGTCCAATCGTCGCGGCTACGTCAGCTTTTCGCGGGACAAGATTTGGGCACACTCGCGAACGACCGAGGTCTTCATCAATCTGAAAGACAACGCGCGGCTCGACCAGCGCAATTTCGCTCCCTTCGGGCGGGTCACCTCCGGGATGAAGGTCGCGGACTCGATGTTCTCCGGCTACGGACCCACCTTCCAGGCAAGCCTGATTCGAGAGGAAGGCCGGGAAGGAGTCCGAGCGAGGTTTCCCGAAGCCGACGTGCTCCATTACGCCGAATTCGTGGAGCGCGACGAGTAGGCGGCCAGCCCACCTCCCGTCCACCTCCCCCACAGTTCCCGTGCCTGGGTAAGCCCCGCTGTTACCCCGAGCGCGCTGGCGGCTATCGTTGTAACTTGGTCCCGGTGCCCGCCCTCATCAGGCCGCGGCCACTCGCCCCGCGCCATCCAAAGAGCCCTTATGCTTCCCAAACTCGTCACGCTCGCACTGGCACTCACCGCCTCGTTCACTCCCGTTCATGCGGCGGAGGATCCCCCCGAGCTCGACTACGCCGCCTTCGCCGCCGCGTTCCGCGAATCCCACGGCGCAAGCAACGCGACGCCTGGCTCGCTGCCCCTCCAGGGTCTCTTGAACAGCGAGGCTTTCCGAAAGTTCACCCTCGGCGCCTTCGACCTGCGCATCTCCGCGGAGGCCTTGAAGGACCGCGCCGTCGCGAAGAACTTCGTCCTCGCCGCGACGGCCTCACTCGACGCACAGCGCCACTGGATCGACTGGACCGCTTTCGATCACGAGGAGTACGAGTCGATCTGCGAAGACTTCGACACCCTGCGCAAGTGGGTCAAGGGCTGGTCGACCTCCTCGCTCGCGACGATCGCCAAGTTCGCCGACCGCGACGTCATGGAGTCACTGGGAGCCAAGGGCTCGGTCGTCGCCGCGCACGAACGCGTCCAGAGGTTCATGTGCCGCGGCGAGTACCTGGGCATCCTGCGCAGCGACGCGCCCGACACGCAGATCCTCTTCGCGCCCGATCGCCGGTCGATGCTCCAGCTGCTCTGCTACACCGGCTGGAACCTGATCGACAGCCGCGCGAACTACTGGAAGCCGGGCATCGAGAAGTGGACCAGTTTCTGGAACGAGGAGACTCAGGTCATTGCGCTCGAGTACCCGCAGTATCCGTTCGACTTCAAGCACGCAGAGCGTGGAGCGGACATGAACGAATTCGAGAAGACCGGTCTGGGTCAACACGTGTCGGAAAAGGTGACGACCTCGCTGTTCTGGCGCTACTTCGGGAACAACGACGCCCTGTTCTACGAAGCCGCGCTCGGAGTGAACACGGCCATCTCGATCTACGAGCAGAACAATGTTCGGACGGGCGCCCCCGTCTTCAAGAACTCCGGAGGTTCGTCGGATCCATTCAGCGTCTTCGTCCCCGGCGGCAATCCGTCCGGCGGCACACTCCCCGCTCGAGGAGTCATCTCGATCATCACCGTCCCGCTGTGGCGCGAGACCAAGGGTGAAGACAACTACGTCAAGCCGCTCGGCAAGGCGATGAAGAAGGGCAAGAAGCTCGCCTCCAAGGACAGGAACCCCAACAAGGACGCGCGCGTTCACTTCATCGTCTTCGGAAAGAAGGCGAACGACACGTCCTACGTCTCTGCACCATTCTTCGGCCCGGCGGCGGCGGAGAAAGAGCTGCCCGGCGACGAGTACCTGGTGGACTACGAGGAGTTCTTCCGCGCGTACAGCGCTTCCTTCTTTCACTGGCTTCGGACTCGGGCCGTCGGCAAGGGCGACGAGCAGAACGCCGTCCTGTTCGCCCAGCTCAACAAGAGCCTCGCCACGCGCGACCAGAGCACGCCCTTCCATGCCGTGATCGAAGAGGTCTACGGCGTTCCGCTCAGCGCAGCCGACGGAGAGACGGACAGCCTCGAGTGGCGCTTCCTGACCTTCATCAGCAAGGGCGGAAGGTAGCGGCACAACCTTCGAAGACAGCGCTTCAACGAGAGCGGGCCCTGCCAGCGACTGCTGACAGGGCCCGCTCTTCGTTCGGAAGCTGCCAGTTAGCCGCGGTTCTTGCGGAACTGCTCGAAGGGATCCACCCCGGGTGCAGTCGGCGGAGCCGGTGCGGCCTGCGGGGCGGCGGGAGCGGGAGTCGGTGCCGGTGCGGGCGCCGGTGCAGCTTGGCTGGGCAGAGGTGCCGGGGGCGTAGGAGCCGGAGCCGGATCGTCCATCGAGAGCGACATTCCGGCCGGGTCCTGCATCAGCGGCGCGGCGGTCTCGAGCGTCGCCGGGCTCGCCGGAGCCTCCGCTGCAGGAGCAGGCGCCGGGACGGGAGCTGCGGTCGCCTTGTTGAGCTCGGCCGGGTCGAACTTGATGCCCGCGGAGCCAAACTGCGAGAGCAGGGCGTCGCGGTCTACCGACTTGCGGTAGGCCTCGCCCGCGTCGACCTGACCACTCGTGACCAGCTCGAGGAGCGCGTCGTTGAGCAGCTTCATGCCCTGCTTGCCACCGGTCTGCATGGCGGAGGGAATCTGGTGAGTCTTGCCTTCGCGAATCAGAGCGGAGATGCCCTTGGTGCAGATCAGGAGCTCGAGCGCGGCGATGCGGCCCTTCGGCTTCTTCTTGCACAGCGTCTGCGCGACGACTCCCTTGAGCGAACCGGCCAGCATCGTGCGCACCTGCGCCTGGCGAGCTTCGGGGAACTGGTCGATGATTCGGTCGACGGTGGACGCGGCCGTCGTCGTGTGGAGCGTGCCGAACACGAGGTGTCCTGTCTCCGCAGTCTCCATCGCAATCTCGATAGTCTCGAGGTCACGCATCTCGCCGACGAGCACGATGTCGGGGTCCTCTCGCAGAGCTGCACGAAGAGCCTTCTTGAAGCCGGTCGTGTGCTCCCCCACCTCGCGCTGGTTGACGAGGCAGTTCTGGTCCTGGTGCACGAACTCGATCGGGTCTTCGATCGTGATGATGTGGTCGTTGCGAGTCTTGTTGATGAAGTCGACCATCGCCGCCAGGGTCGTGGACTTACCACTACCCGTCGGACCCGTCACGACCACGAGCCCCTTGGAGAGCTGGCAGAGGTTCATGATCGACTGCGGCAGCCCGAGCTGCTCCGCGGTCAAGATCTCGGAAGGAATCACGCGAAAGACCGCAGCCGGACCGCGGTGGTCCATGAAGAAGTTCACGCGGAAGCGCGCCTTCCCCGGAAGCTCGTAGGCGAAGTCGGCATCTCCAGTCTCCTCGAACTGCTCGCGGAATCGCTCGGGAGCGATCTCGAGCAAGAGCGGCAACATCTGATCCTTGTCGATGCTCGGCGCACCTTCGACGGGAACCATGTCGCCGTGCAGGCGAAACATCGGCTGGCGCCCGGAGGTCATGTGCAGGTCGGATGCTTCCTCTTCGAGCATCTTGTGAAACAGAGTGTCTAGCTTGGCCATATCGGGAGCCCCTCACGAGGGTCGGGTCAGTCGAAAAATTGGAACAGAGACCGTCCCTCTCTCGACACTCGAGCTCTGCCGACTGAAAATCTGCACCGATCTTTTCTGGCCGCCGCTAGCCGCCCAAACACCCGTACAGAGAACGAGAACGCGCGCTCTGCGGGTTCCGAGTGCGAAAGCTATTCTGACTCGGGCATGGCCCGGCACCCCACCCGCTTGCTAGGCGAAGACCTCGTCGAAGAAGTCCCGCATCGACTCCAGCGACCGGCGCTCAGCATTCGGGTCGTAGACCGTCCCGAAGTCGGGGTCGTTCGCCTCGGGGTTCGTGAAGGCGTGCATCGTTCTTCCGTACTGATGCACCTGCCAGTCCGCGCCCGCGTCGTCCATCTCGGCCATGAAGGCGGCGACCTGGTCCGGCGGGACCATCGGGTCGTCGTGGCCGTGCAGGACGAGCACCTTGGAGGAGATCGCCTCGGGCGCGAGGCCGCTCGGGAGCAGGATGCCGTGGAAGCTGACCACTCCGCGGAGCGGTGCTCCGGAACGAGCGAGGTCGAGCGTGCACAGGCCGCCGAAACAGAAGCCCATCGCGCCGATGCGCTCGGCGTCCACGCGCTCGAGTCCGCGTGCAAGCTCGAGGCCAGCCAGCATGCGCCGACGCAGGAGCTCGCGGTCCTCGACGAGCGGCTGCATCAGTGCCGCGTTCTCCTCCTTCGTCGACCCGCGCTTTCCGACTCCGTAATTGTCGAGCGCGATCCCGACGTAGCCCAGGTCTGCCAGGAGCTGAGCCTTCTCCTCTTCGAACGCGCCTTGTCCCGCCCAAGCGTGCGAGATCAGCACGGCCGGCAGCTTGCCGCTCTTGGTGTCGTCATAGGCCACGAAGGCCTCGAACTCGTCGTCGCCCTCGCGATAAGGTATTCGTTCAGTTGCCATGGCTTTGAATCCGCAGTGGTTCGTAGACGAACCGGTTGATCGTAGTCGCGCACCAAGCCGCCCTGTCTGCCCCACAGCAAGCGAGCGCCGGACGCGTGCAGGCAGAGATTGTAGCGGTCGCCGCTCAGAAAAATATTCCGCTTCGAAGACTTGCCGAGAGGCCCGTCCTCGCCGGCCGGGCGAAGCGAGCCAGTACAATCCCCAAGTACGATCACCATTTCGGAAGCCTCGCGCGGATCACATTCCAGAACCCACCCGCCTGCACCCGAATGAAATAGCTCGGCCTCTCTCTACTCCAGGCCGATCGCTCCACCGAATCCCACCCCGGCCCATCCCGCCTGTACCCGGATCTCCCCATGACCGAGCAACCGATCCACCTCGCGCTCCCCAAAGGGCGCATGATGACCGGAGTCGTCACGCTGCTCGCCGACGCCGGCATTCAGGTCAGCACCGATCGCCGCGGCTATCGGCCCGTCCTGTCCGTGCCCGGCTTCGAGACCAAGCTGCTCAAGCCTCAGAACATCCTGGAGATGCTCTCGCGCGGCTCGCGCGACCTCGGCTTCGCCGGTGCCGACTGGGTCTCCGAGCTCGAGCTCGACCTGGTCGAGCTGCTCGACACGAAGCTCGACCCCGTCCACATCGTCGCCGCCGCGCCGGCCACACTGCTCGAGGATGGTGAGCTGCCGAAGCGTCCGCTTGTCGTCGCGACCGAGTACATGGGCCTCGCCAAACGCTGGGTGGAAGAGCGCGGCCTCGACGCGCGCCTGGTGCGCACCTACGGCGCGACCGAGGTCTTCCCGCCCGAAGACGCCGACGTCATCCTCGACAACTCGGCGACCGGACAGACCCTCGTCGCCAACGGACTCGTGATCATCGACGAGGTACTCTCCTCCTCGACGCGACTCTACACGCACGCGAAGGTGCTCGAGGACGCGAGCAAGCGCGAGCGCATCGAGCGCTTCGTGCTCTTGATCCAGTCGGTCTTCGAGGCGCGCGACCGCGTCATGATCGACGTCAACGTCTCGGCCGACAGCCTGGACCAGGTCATCAAGGTCTTGCCCTGCATGCGCGAGCCCACGATCGCCAACCTCTACGGTCAGTCCGGCTTCGCCATCAAGGCCGCCGTACCGCGCAGCGCGCTGCCCGAGCTGTTGCCGCTCTTGAAGGCTTCCGGCGGGATGGACATCGCCGTCTCCGCACTGGTTCAGCTCGTTCAGTAAGCTCCTCTTCCGTGAGTTCGAAAGCCGTCCCCAACGCCGAGTTGCTTGCGCGCCTCGGCGACGAGCCGGGCTACTCCGTACCCGCACACCCTGCGCCGATCGACGTCTATCTGGCCAGCAACGAGGGACGTCCCGCCGCCAACCTGAGCGCGCCCGAGCGGTGGCTGCCCGCGGCCCACGAGCTCGCGCGTTATCCCGACCACTCCCAGCTGACCCGCGCGCTGGCTGAGAAGCTCGGCGTCCGGGAAGCGGAGCTCCTCGTCACCGCGGGCGCTGACGACGCGCTCTTCCGCGCCTGCACGCGCGCGCTCGGTCCGGGCCGCGAGGCCGTCGTTCCGAGCCCGACCTTCGAGATGATCTCGCGCTACGTCGAGCTCGCGCACGGGACCCTGGTCGAGATCGACTGGACCGAGTCCGGCTTTCCACTCGCGGAGACCGTGGCCGCGATCAACGAGAACACCGGCCTGCTCGTGGTCGTCTCCCCCAACAACCCGACCGGCCAGATCATTTCCGCCGAGGAGCTGCTCGAGCTGAGTCGCGCCGCGAAGAACGCGCTGTTCATTCTCGACCTCGCCTACAACGAGTTCGCCGAAGCGGACCTGACCGAGCTGGCACTCACTCTCGACAACGTCGTCATTCTGCGCACGCTCTCGAAGGCCTGGGGCCTGGCCGGTCTGCGCGTCGGCTATGCCGTCGGGCCGCAGGCTCTGATTCGCGCGCTCGCCAGCGCGGGCAATCCCTATCCGGTGTCGCGCCTCTCGCTCGCGCTCGCCGAAGCGCGCTTCCGAGATGATCGCGACGACATGGACGACTACGTGGCTGCGGCTCGTCGCGAGCGCGTCGAGCTGGCCGCGACCTGCCAGAGCCTCGGGCTGCGCGCCCTCGAGTCCCACGCCAACTTCGTCTTCGCGCGCAGCGAGCGGTCGGTCTGGATCCGCGACGCGCTGGCCGGACTCGGCATCGGCATCCGGATCTTTCCCGGTCGCGCCCGCCTCGAGGATGCACTCCGCATCACCTGCCCCGGCGAACAGCGCGCCTTCTCGCGCGTGACCTTCGCTCTCCAGACGGCGCTCCAGCCGCAGGCCATCCTGTGGGACATGGACGGCGTCCTGGCCGACGTCTCTCGGTCCTTTCGCCGCGCGATCCACGAGACCGCGAAGAGCTACGGCGTCGAGCTCCCCGCGAACGCGATCGATCGCGCCAAGGCCGAGGGCGGAGCCAACGACGACTGGGAGCTCACGCAGCGGCTGCTCGAAGCCGAGGGCGTCCGCGCCGAGCTCAACGAGGTCACCGAGCGATTCGAGCAGCGCTACCAGGGCACGCCCGAGACTCCGGGCCTGTATCGCGAAGAGCGAGTGCTCCCCTCGCGCGAGTCTCTCGAACAGCTCGCCGGACGCCTGCCGATGGCGATCGTGACCGGCCGTCCGCGCAGCGATGCCGAGCGCTTTCTCGCGGACCACGACCTGGTCGAGCTCTTTCCGGTCGTGATCTGCCGCGAGGATGCTCCGCTCAAGCCGGACCCGGCGCCGGTGACGCTCGCGCTCGAGAAGCTCGAAGTGGAGCGTGCCTGGATGCTCGGCGACACTCCCGACGATGTGCGTGCGGCGAAGAGAGCTGGCGTGGTTCCGCTCGGTGTGCTCGACTTCGAGCTCACCGATGAGGCGGATCGGCGCGAGGGTGCAGAGTTCGAGGCCATGAGCGCTGCGCTCCTCGGCGCGGGTGCAGCGCGCGTGATCACGCGCATGAGTGAGTTGGAGGAACTCCTATGAGTAAGAACAGAACGGCGAAGGTCGAGCGAGCGACGAGCGAGACGCGCATCCAGTGCGCCCTGGATCTCGACGGCAGCGGCACGTCGAAGCTCGACACGGGGATTGGTTTCCTCGACCACATGCTCGGAAGCCTGGCCAAGCACGCGCGCTTCGACCTGGAGCTCAGCTGCGAGGGAGATCTCGAGATCGACGATCACCACACGGCCGAGGACTGCGCGCTCGCACTCGGTGAGGCCTTCGATCGGGCCTTGGGTGAGCGATCCGGAATCGCGCGCTTCGGCTACGCCTACGCCCCGCTCGACGAGGCGCTCGCCCGCGCAGTGGTCGACCTCTCGAGCCGCCCCTTCTCCGACATCAGGATCGGCTTTACTCGCGAGCGGCTCGGCACCATCGCGACCGAGAACCTGACGCACGTCTTCCAGTCCTTCGCGACGGCCGCACGCATCACCCTGCACGTGGACGTGAGCAAGGGCGAGAACGACCACCACCGCTCGGAGGCCGCCTTCAAGGCGATGGCTTTGGCGCTCCGCATGGCCTGCGCGCGCGACGACTCGGCAGCGGTTCCCAGCACCAAGGGTGTGCTCTAGGAAATGTCGACCCAGGCCTTCGTTGTCGATACGGGCGCGGCCAACACCGCCTCCGTCTTCGCGTGTCTGCAGCGGCTCGGGGTCGAGCCGGTGTCGACAGAGAGCGCTCGAGAGATTGAGTCGGCGGAGCTCGTGGTGCTGCCCGGCGTCGGAGCTTTCGAGAGTGCGATGACGCGGCTTCAAGAGCACGGTGTGCAAGAGGCGCTCCGCGCGCGCATCGACGCGGACCGGCCGACGCTCGCGATCTGTCTCGGCTTGCAGCTCCTGTGCGAGGCCAGCGAAGAGGGCGATGGCGTCCGCGGGCTCGGCGTCCTGCCGACGACGATCCGGCGCTTCGACGACAGAGAGCCCGTCCCGCAGCTCGGCTGGAACGAGATCGAGCCCGCGGGAGGCTGCGAGCTCCTGCAACCCGGCTGGGCCGTCTTCGCCAACTCCTACTACCTCGCGGAGGTTCCCGAAGGCTGGAGCGGTGCGTTCACCGACTACTCGACGCGCTTCGTGAGCGCCGTCGAACGCGGCAACGTCTTGGCATGTCAGTTCCACCCGGAGCTCTCCGGCGACTGGGGCCATGACCTGCTCACCCGCTGGATCGAGAGAGCGAAGGCCGCCTGATGCTCGCTCGCCGAATCATCCCCTGCCTCGACATTCGAGATGGGCGCGTCGTGAAGGGCGTGAAGTTTCAGAACCTGCGCGATGCCGGTGACCCGGTCGAGTGTGCCGAACGCTACGAAGCGGAAGGCGCCGATGAGCTGGTGCTCCTCGATGTCTCCGCCACGACAGAGGGACGCGCTCACGCGCTCGACACCGTCCGCGCCGTGCGCGCCGTGCTGCGTATCCCGCTCACCGTCGGCGGCGGAGTCCGCAGTGCAGAAGACGTCGGTCGTCTGCTCCGAGCGGGAGCCGATCGCGTCGCCGTCAACAGCGCCGCCGTCGCCAAGCCCTCCATTCTGGCCGAGATGGCCGAGCGCTTCGGTCGCCAGTGCACCGTGATCTCCATCGACGCCGCACGTCGCCTCGAACCCGTTGCAGCGGACAGCGGACTCTCCCCCTGGGAGGTCGTGGTCTCGAGCGGCAAGGTCCGAACCGAGCGCGACGCACTCGAGTGGGCGCGCGAGTCGGTCGCACTCGGCGCCGGCGAGATTCTGCTCACCAGCCTGGATCGCGACGGCACGCGCGAGGGCTACGACCTCGAGCTGCTCGAAGCTGTCAGCCACGCCGTCACCGTTCCGGTCATTGCCTCGGGTGGTGCCGACCGCCCCGAGCACCTGGTCGAGGCACTGCAAGCCGGCGCGCACGCGGTGCTCGCCGCCTCGATCTTCCATAGCGGCGAGACCACCGTGCACGCCGTCAAGTCGAGCCTCGCCGAAGCCGGCGTGGTGGTGCGCCCATGATCATTCCCTCCATCGACCTGCGCGGCGGCCAAGCCGTCCAGCTGATCGGCGGCGAGACGCCCTGCCTCGAAGCCGGCGACCCGATCGTCATCGCCGAGGAGTTCCGACTGGCCGGTGAGATTGCCGTCGTCGATCTCGATGCGGCGCTCGGAACGGGCGACAACCGCGCGGCGATCGAAGCGCTCTGCAAGGTCGCGCGCTGCCGCGTCGGCGGCGGCATTCGCGACTACGAGACCGCGCTCCACTACCTGGACGCCGGCGCGACCGGACTCGTCCTCGGAACCGCGGCCGAGCCCGAGCTGCTCTCGCGTCTCCCGAAGGAGCGCATCGTCGTCGCGCTCGACGCGAAGGACGGCGAGGTCGTCGTCGAGGGTTGGCAGACGCGCACCGGCCGCGGAATCATCGAGCGCATCGCCGAGCTGAAGCCCTACTGCAACGGCTTCCTCGTGACCTTCGTCGAGCGCGAGGGTCGCATGGGTGGAACCGACCTCGAGCGCGCGAGGGCCATCGTCGAAGCCGCGGCGCCGCTGCGCGTCACGATCGCCGGCGGAGTGACGACGGCGGCCGAGGTCGCCGAGCTCGACGCGCTCGGCGCCGACGCGCAGGTCGGCATGTCGCTCTACACCGGACACATGAAGCTCGGCGACGCGATCGCTGCGCCGCTCGTCAGCGACCGGCCCGACGGACTCTGGCCGACCGTCGTCGTCGACGAGCACGGCATTGCGCTCGGGCTGGCCTACTCCGACGCCGCGAGTGTTCTCGAAGCGGTCTCGACGCGGACCGGTGTCTACCACAGTCGCAAGCGCGGGCTGTGGCGCAAGGGCGAGACCTCGGGCGCGGTGCAGGAACTCTTGGCGGTCGACCTCGACTGCGATCGCGATGCACTGCGCTTCACGGTTCGCCAGACCGGCGAGTTCTGTCACCTGCATACGCGCACCTGCTGGGGCGAAGACGATGGGCTCGAGCGGCTCGCGCGCCGACTGGCCGAGCGCATCGCCAGTGCGCCCGAAGGCTCGTACACCGCGCGCCTCTTGAAGGACCCGGAGCTCTTGGCGTCGAAGCTTCGCGAGGAGGCCAAGGAGCTCACCGAGGCGAGCAGCTCGGAGGAGGTCGCGCACGAGGCCGCCGATGTGATCTACTTCACGCTCGTACACGCCGTTCGTGAGGGCGTGGACCTGAAGAACATCGCGCGCGTGTTGAACCGGCGCGAGCTCCGAGTGACGCGACGACCCGGCAACGCGAAAGAATCCACCGGTGAGTAAGCGAATCCTCAAGCTGGCGACCTCGGTCGATGCCGAGCTCTCCGCGCAGCCCGCAACGAACGGCGAGCTCACGCGCGCGGCGATCGAGATCGTCGAGGAGGTTCGCGAGCGCGGCGAGCAGGCCTTGCGCGAGTACGCGGAGCGACTGGGCGACGTCGAACAAGGCGCGCCGATGGTGCTGGGCCGCGCAGCTCTCGACGCCGCGCGCGATGCTCTGCCATTCGACCAGCGCAAGCTCCTCGAGCGAACCGCGGCGCGCATCCGGAGCTTCGCAACCGCACAGCGCAACTCGCTCGACGACCTCCGCCTCGACATCGGGGGAGGAACCGCCGGCCACACCGCTCGCCCCGTTCGAGCCGCGGGCTGCTACGCCCCCGGCGGACGCTTTCCTTTGCCTTCCTCGGTCTTGATGACGGCCGTGACCGCGCGGGCTGCAGGAGTCCCGAGCGTCTGGGTCGCGTCGCCGCACCCGGCCGCCGTCACGCTCGCCGCCGCGTCGATCGCCGGAGCCGATGGCTTCCTCGCCGTCGGCGGCGCACAGGCCATCGCCGCTCTCGCCTTCGGAACCGTCATGCCGCGCATGGACCTGATCGCGGGTCCCGGCAACCGCTGGGTCACCGCCGCCAAGCGCTACCTCTACGGCGAAGTCGGGATCGATCTGTTGGCCGGGCCGAGCGAGCTGACGGTCGTCGCCGACTCGACTGCCGACGCGCGACGCATCGCCGCCGACCTGATCGCCGTCGCCGAGCACGACGTCGACGCGCTGCCGGTCCTCGTCACCACCGAGGCGGCGCTGATCGAGGCCGTCGAGAGAGAGCTCGGGGAGGCGCTTGCCAACCTGCCAACCGGCGACACGGCGCGGAGCGCCTTCGAACGCGGTTTCGCGCTACTCGTGGCCGACCTCGCCGAAGCCGCCAGCGCGGTGGACAAGCTCGCACCCGAACACCTGAGCCTCGACCTCGCCGACCCGGCGGCCTTCGCGGCCCGCGTCCAGAACTATGGAGCGCTCTTCTTGGGCTCGCACAGTCCCGAGGTGCTCGGCGACTATGGCGCGGGACCGAACCACGTCCTGCCGACGAGCACCAGCGCGCGCTTCTCCGCCGGGCTCAACGTCTTCACCTTCCTCCGCGTGCAGACCTGGCTGGACATGGCGGACTCGGCCGAGGCCCGAGCGCTCGCCAGTGACGCCGCAGCGCTCGCTCGGCTAGAGGGGCTCGAAGGTCACGGCCGGTCGGCCGACCTCCGCAAGTAGACGTCGCTCAGACGGTCGCGATACAGTCGATCTCGACGTCGACGCTCTTGGGAAGCTCCGAGACGGCGACGCAGGCGCGCGAGGGCGGGACGGTTCCTTCGAAGTGCCTGCCGTAGACCTCGTTGACCGCTGCGAAGTCGTTCATGTCCTTCAGGAAGACGGTGCAGCGAACGACCTGGGCGAGGCTCGAGCCGGCGGCTTCGAGTACGGCGCTCATGTTCTGGAGGACGCGGTCGGCTTGCGCGCTCACGTCGCCGCCGGTCAGCTCGCCGGTGGCGGGGTCGAGAGCAATCTGGCCCGAGCAGAAGACCAGGCCTCCCGCGACGATGGCTTGGCTGTAGGGACCGATGGCGGCGGGAGCGGAGTCGGTGTGGATGGCGGTCTTCGAGAGAGTCGGCATGGGAGATTCGTGGACGGGCGGTGCGGGTGAGGAGGCTGTGCGGGTGAAGAGGAGAGGCGCTCGGATCAGCTCTTGAAGCGTTCGAGCAGCTTGTTGTAAATCACGCTCGGAACGAGCTGGCTCGTGTCGCCGCCGAGCTTGGCGATCTGGCGAACGAGCGTGCTGCTGATGTTGGCGTGCTCGGGATCCGGGAGCACGAAGACCGTGCAGATGTCGTTCGCGAGCACGCGGTTGGTCTGCGCCATCTCGACCTCGTAGTCGAAGTCGCGTGAGTTGCGCACGCCGCGAATGAGGACCGTGGCGCCGAGCTCGCGCGCGGCCTCGACCACCAGTCCCTCGATGCGAGTAACCTTGACCGAGCTGTGGCCCTTGACCATCTCCGAGAGCAGCTCGAGGCGCTCCCCCACTTCGAAGAGCGGCGTCTTCTCGGCGTGGTCCGCCAGGCCGACCGTGACGGTGTCGAACAGCTCGGTGGCGCGCAGGATCACGTCCAAGTGTCCGAGCGTGGGCGGGTCGAAGGTTCCGGGGAAGAGCGCGTGGGTCATGGGCGCATTGTAGGAAGAGACGGGCGCATGCAAGCCCCTCGCGGCGCGGCAAGTCGGCGGAGAGCGCTCAGCGGGCGGGGAAAGCTCGCGAAGAGCAGTAACCGAGCCGGGAGTGGCTCGTCCAGGAGCTGTGAGCAGGCGAACTGGACAGCGAAGGGCGGCTCCGCTTCACCCTCTCTCACGGACTGCGCCGCTGCGTCCGTTGCTCGCACTCGCCGCGGCACTCGTCTTCGCGAGCGAGCTGGGCTTGCACGCTCCTTTCCGCGCCAACCCGCTGGCCTGCTTGCTCGCGGCAGCACTCCTCGTCGTCGCTCGTCCGAGCTGGTGCACGCGCGGGAACTGGATTGCCGGGAGCTGCCTGTGCGCGCTGGTCCTCCTGCGCAGCCAGGCTCTCCCGATCCCCGTGGTCCACGGGGCGACGCCGGGATCGGCGCAGGTCGCTCGTGAGGTCACGAGCGACGCGACACCTCTTCGCACCGGCCGGTATCGCCAGAGCCTTCCTGGCTTGGGTTGGTTGGAAGAGGCCGACGGCCGACCACCGGAGTCGCTCTTGCAGCTCGAGGACACGGCGATCTCGGACGGCGACTGGATCTCGATTCCCAGTCGCACCGAGCTCGTGCCTTGGCCGAGAGCTTCTCGGGCTGGCTCGCTGGCCGCGCGCTTCAGGGACGGCGTCACGATCCTGCAAGCGGACGAGGTCGTTCGGCTGAGTGAGTCGCAGCCGAGCGACGGGTTTCGCGTCTTCGGTGAGCGAGCGGAGCGGACGCCGAGCTTCGCGGAGCGGTTCGTCGAGTTTCGAAAAGAGCTCGCCGACCGAACCGCGCGGAGCTTGCCGGAAGAGACTGCCGGAGTAGCGCGGGCGCTCCTGTTCGGTGATCGGAGCGAGCTGGACGCCGAGACCTCCGACCTGTTCACGCGGACGGGAACGCGACACCTGCTCGCCGTCAGCGGCATGCACGTCGCGCTGGCGGCAGGCCTCTTGCTCCTGCCGCTCTGTCGCCTGGTCGAGCGACTGTTCGCCCGGCGTGGGCGCCACGCAACTGGACGCCGCGTCGCCAGCGCCAGCTTCACTGTCCTCATGCTCGGCTTCGCGGGGCTGGCGGGCTTCGGCGAGCCGGTCGTGCGCGCGGCCTTCGCACTCGTTCTCGCGGCGGTCGCCCCCCACGTGCCGAGCCGCCGCTCTGGACTCGCGAGCACCGGAAGTGGACGCCAAGCCGATGCGCTCTCGCTCTGGGCGCTGGTGCTCGTCGTCGAGCTCTTGGTCGATCCGCGCTCGACACGCTCACTCGCGATCCAGCTCTCCTACTTGGCCACGCTCGGGATCTTGATCGGCACACGCCCGCTCGCGCGCACTCTCCAGCAAATGGTCGCACGAGTCTTCGGCTCGCGAACCAGGCAACACGAGCTCGCACACCTCCAGCCGACCGACACGTGGTGGCGCATTCCGCTCACTCGCTTCACGCGTTCCCTCCTGGTCGGGCTCGCGGCATCCTGCGCCGCCGTCATCGCGACGCTCCCGATCGCCTGGCTGCAGTTCGGTGAGTGCTCCCCCATCGGCATTCTGGCGACCGCGCTGATCCTGCCACTCTTCACACTCATCATGGGCGCACTCTGGACGTGCGGTCTGCTCTCACTCGCGTCGCTCTCCTCACCACTCTTCGAGCTGGCGAGCGATCTGGTGCAGCTCTTGATCTCCCTCCTCGCTCAGCTCGATCGGCTGCCGCTGACACCGCTTCCACTTCCCGCGCGTCCGTTCCTCCTGATCGCTTTCGCCTCGACCGCCGTTCTCCTCGCCGCAGCCACGCGTTCCGTGTGGTGGAAGCGCGCGGCGGCTCTCGCCTTCGGGCTCCTCCTCGTTCCCTGGACAGCTGCGCCGCGCGGCCTGGAATACGAACTCCTCGACGTCGGTCATGGCTGCGCCCTCCTCGTGCGTGCTCCGGGCCTGCCCTGTCTCTTGTTCGACGCCGGCTCGCGCGATCGCCGCTACCTCTACCGCGAAGCACTGGCGCCGCTGCTCGCCTCGTGGGAGGTCGCCGATCCGGTCATCGCTCTCACGCACAACGACCGCGACCACGCTTCGGGTCTGGCCAAGCTGGTCGAGCGCTATCCACCCCGCCAGTGGTTGGGCGAGCTGCCGGAAGAGCTCCGCGGCCGTCTGCCCGCGGCCTGCACTCACCTCGATCTTCCCGCAGGCTCTCTCGAGTACGAGGCCCCGCGCGGCGCGACTTCGATCTCACTACTCCGCGGTCGGAAGGAGTCCGGCAATGAAGGCTCGCGTGCCGTGGAGCTCGTATTCGAAGACGAGCGTCTCCTGCTCTTCGGCGACTCGGAGGGCGAGGGCCTCGGCGCTCTCCTTCAGACCGAAGCGCTCGTGAGTCCAGTCGACCTCCTGCTCCTCCCGCATCACGGATCGGACAGTCCATGGCTCAACGAGCTGCTCGACCAGGCCCGGCCGCGAGAGATCTGGATCAGCGCGGCATCCGATCCGGCGCTCGCGCGAGAGCTCGACCGACGCGGTGTGCCCTGGTCGGTCACCTCGCGTACGGGACCGCTTCGGTCACGCCCCGCCCCCTAGATGCTATGGGCGTCGCAGCGGTCGGGGTAGTCGTGCAG
>Ga0316209_1001239_pt1 | contig 28769 bp, 19 predicted proteins | sample 6monopyrite_MG_FD_204945 | JGI IMG/M metagenome (GOLD analysis project Ga0316209, IMG submission 204945) | Microbial mat bacterial communities from mineral coupon in-situ incubated in ocean water Damariscotta River, Maine, United States -... | ecosystem: Environmental > Aquatic > Marine >...
CTATAAACAACCATCTTCTTTGTTGAGAAATTTTGAGCTAGAATGACTAGCCCTAAAATTCCTCGCCTCAAATCTGGCTGTTTCTAGCCTTGCTGAATCCTGCATCTTCATTGATAACGGGTATAAATAATAAAATTTAAATACAAGGAGAAATGTTTTGAAAATAAATGCCATGGCGAAAATAAGTCTACTAACTGCGTGTATCCTTTTGACGGTTTCCTGCGGAGAGGATAAAAAAGAACCGAGTTCATCCAGCAATGAGGATAAAACTGAACAAAACAAAGCAAATGAGCAAAAACCGGTGGAAAAAATAAAAACCGTTGATGAAAATAGATCAAGCCTAGACAAAACCGATTCAACAGAAACGACTAAAGCTAAGGAGAAATCTACTGAGCAGCCCCAAAAGAAGCCTGCTGAAAAAGTAGCGATAGCTTCAAAACAGTATCGCGCTGAAATTATCCCCGAAAATATGACCGTGCAAGAAAAAAAACGACGATTTAGGAGCTTACTGGTTCCAGCGGTTGAAACGGTCTATCAAGAGTTAACTGAGCAATACCAGTTGGTAAAAAAGCTTATCGCTTCGGGCGAAAATCCTGAAAAAATTACGGCTTTGAAAAAGCACTACAAAGTCCGTTCAAATTCAGATCTACTGAAGGCCGTCAAGCCACATCCTAAAAGTATCGCTCTGGCGCAAGCGGCTATGGAAAGTGCCTGGGGAACCTCTCGTTTTTTCAGGGAAGGGAAAAATATTTTCGGTGTCTGGTCGTTTGATAAAAACGAGCCTCGAATTGCCGCTAGCAAAAAGCGCGGTAATAAAACAATTTGGGTAAAGAAATACCCAACCATCAAAGCGTCTATTAGTGATTATTATCGAGTTTTGGCCAAAGGTAATGCGTTTGAGGAATTTAGAGTGCTCAAAATGAGCAATAGCGATCCTTATGAGTTAGTTAAGAAACTTGATCGCTATTCTGAAAAGGGAGATGAATACGGAAAAGAACTGGCGTCAATGATCCGTTATAATAAGTTTTACCTATACGACTAAATTAAACGAATTAGCTGATTTTGTTTTCAGCAAACAGAAATTCTAAGCTGTTTGCTGCGTGGCGGGCGTGCGGGATGACAATTGATCCTCCAACCAGTAATGAAATTCCAATCGCCTCGTCAATTTCAGCTTTACTGTTTCCCGCTTTTGTTGCTGCTTCTAAATGATAGTCGATACAATCATTACAGCGCAGCACCATTGACGCAGTTAGTCCGAGTAATTCCTTATTCTTAGCCGATACCGCACCATCTTTGTAGGCTTGTTTGTCTAACGAAATAAACCGTTTGGTCAGAAGGTTATCGGTATTGAGCAGTTTTTCGGTCCCTTTTTCACGTTGAGTTCGGTATTCTTCGAAGGAATGCTTCATTGGTTCGCTTTTTCTATTATTGAATTGGACTATGCCGGTATTTTAACTGAAACTATCCATTCCAACTAGAAAATAAATTGGCCTTATGCCAAGAACTAGCACTAAACAGGCTTTTTAAGCTAGATTTAGTATCAATTAGTGATTGTTAGTGATTGAAATATAACCAAAAAGATGTTTCAATGGTTCGGATGACCTTTAGGTACAATTATTAGTATCCGTTACTGTTGTTTAATTGTGTGTTTCCGAGCTTGTAGAATGAACCAATAGATAAAAGCAATAATAATAATGAATTATAATAATTTAACTAGTTTAAAAAACAAACAGACAGAGTCCCAAACATTCATTGAACCCACCGCTTTAACCGAAGCCTTGTGTATCATGGATCCTGCTATTTGGCCGCAGTGGAAAGAATCCAATCAACACGCTGAAATCGCGTTTGAAGACGAAGAGTTTCATGACCTCGATCTTTCCGGGCTTGATTTCTCAAATGTGCAATTCCTTAATTGTCATTTTCATCATTGTAAATTTGAAAATACTAATTTTATTTCTGCAAATCTTTACGAATCTGAATTTATCCATTGTGACTTTACCCAAGCTATATTTATTGCCGCTTCGCTAGAAAATACGGCTTTTAGAAAATGCCAGCTAATTGAAGTCAATTTTCTTACCGCCCAGTTTAAAAAAACCACAATAGTAAATACTGATTTAAGTCATATTGATTTACAAAGCATTGATTTAAAAGGTATTACCCTCGACGGCTGTGATTTGAGGAAGCAAAATCTGGCCGGAAAAGATTTAAGTCATGCCAGTTTAAGAAATGTCGATTTGAGAGGCGCGAACCTATCAAAAGCGATATTTAATCATGTTAATTTGTCGGCGGCGTTATTAGCGGCGACTTTAGTTGAAAAATGCCAGTTTAAACATGCAGATTTGAGCGGTACCAATCTGTCTGCACTTGATTTATCCGGAGCTAATTTTTATTCCGCAAATTTACGTGGTTGTAACTTGAGCGGAACGAATTTATCCGACGCTAACTTGAGTAAAGCCAATATCACGGATACATTGTTATTTAATATTAATTCAATTGGCTGGGATATCAGTGGAGTTTATTGCGAATACGCCTATTGGGATCAAGGTGCGATCAACAAGACCGCCTATTTAGAAAACGAATTCGAGCGAATGTATGCCGAATCTTTAACCATTGATTTAAAGTACGAATTTAGACTGACAGCCAATGAAATTGCTACTCTACCCATATTAATAGAGCACCTTCAAGCGTGCCATTGGGGAGTTTCTTTAAGACTAAAATCGGTCAAGGACGTTGCTGGCGGTGCGCTGGTTAGGTTGGTTGTAGACGAAGTAGGACATTATTCAGTCAAAGAGTTAGAGGATTCTTTAAAAGAAGAATCAAGCCGTATTCAAAATGCGCAATTAGCGATGCGCGCTGACAAAAATATGCAAAAAGAGTTAAGAGAAGCGGTTGCAGGAATTAAAGATAAGTTCTGGCCACGATTATTAGAGTTAGCGGCAGAATATGAAATCGATCAGGTTAGAAATTTTTGCGTATTATTTATCGATTTAAAAGGTTTCACTCAATGGAGTGATGTCACAATTTCTGAACGTCTGTCGTTATTTCGCGGGCTACTGAAACCTATACTAGGCAAATGGAACGCTAGTTATCCGAATATGGAAGGCGATTCTCTTAGGGCAACTTTCAGAAGTGCAAAGGCCGCCGTTGAATGTGCTTGGATGATTAGGCATGTGCTCACCGCTGCGGAATTTGAGCTTCGTATCGGTATCGATTTAGGCGAAGTCACCATTGTACACAATGAAGTCACCGAACAATCTGATCTAGAGGGAACCGCTGTTAGTATGGCTTCTAGACTAGAATCAATGGCTGACGCCGGGCAAATATATGTTTCTGAAAAAGTGAAACATTACGCTGAACAACAGACCTCTCATTTTCATTTTATACCGGTTAAATCCCAATTGAAAAAGAGTATTGGGACTAAAATGGCAGGTGATTGGATTGAAGTTTATGATTTACAAAAGGTCGTATATGAGGAAATGGAAACTAGTTAGCACTGCTTGCAGTTGAGACTCAGCTATTTTCGATACCGTCTAGAAACTCTATCTTTTTAAATAAGCACCAAAATTATTATTTGTTTCCCTTCCTGCTACCTTCACATACTAAAATACTTGGCAAAATGCCGCTTTCTTGACTAAATTTAAATTGAAAAATAATTTCAATTTACGGCGATTCTTGCCGATATAGATCAATACGAATAATAGTGCTGTGAGGCTTTATTTTGGGATGAAAAATCCGTCTTAAATGGCTAAACACAGGGTCTTTTGTTTACGGACTCTGGAAAAATAACTACTCTGGAAAAACAACTGTATGATCGTTGAGAAAGATATAGCTCGAGTCAGTGTAGGCAGTTACGTCGTTGGCATTGCTAAACAACGTGGCGGGCGTAAAATTAAACAAAAAGGTTGGGTCCGCTCACTGAGTGTGATCGAAAGGCTAATCGATCAAGGCGTTGAACGAGTCTTGGTCGATACCAGTAAAAAACTACCGGAAGAAACCGAAGAGATTCCGTCTGAAACAATCATTGAATCAATACCTGAATCCAGCGAAAATCTGAATCAAGAAGAAAAATCAGCCACGGTTGAAGGTGAGATAGAGTCATCTGAGCAACGAAGTAACAAAGCAAACTTTGCACAATCTATTAATCAAGCAAAATCAATATTTAAAGAAGCTAAATCGATCCAAAGAAAACTTTTAGACGACGTTTTAACCGGTCGCCAAATCGATATTGGCCCTGTCGAAGAAATAACCGATAAAACAACGGAAGAAATTTTCGCCAACCCCGACGCTCTAGCCTGCATAATTAACATTAGGGAAAAAGACGAATATTTACTTGAGCACTCATCCGCTGTATCGATTTTAATGTCGATTTTTTCACGTTTTTTGGATATCGATATCGAAACCGCCAAGCAGTTGTCAATTGGCGCATTTTTGCATGATGTAGGGAAAATAAAGATACCTGATGAAATCCTGAATAAACCTGGAAAGCTAACTGAAAAAGAGTTTACGGTTATGAAGACTCATGTCATTCATTCTGTGGATATCATCAGGAATACAGCAGGTATATCACCGATGAGCCTAGAGGTGGCAGCGCTTCATCACGAAAAGTTGGATGGCAGTGGTTATCCGCTTGGTTTACCTGAGAATAAAATAACCCAATATGGAAGAATGATTACCATTTGCGATATCTTTGATGCGCTAACAGCAAATCGTGTCTATAAAGATGGCATGGCTCAGGTGAAAGCATTCGCTATTTTAAGAAATATGGCAGAAAAATCGATGATAGATCTATCGCTAGTGAACCGTTTTATTAAGTGCATGGGGGTTTATCCCGTGGGGTCATTGGTGCAATTAAATTCCAATCAGTTGGCCGTGGTAGAATCTAGAAATTCTGATGATCCTGTAAGACCGAAAGTCAAAGCGTTCTTTAGCGTTAGCCAAAATCATTTTGTTTTAGCCAAAGATATTGACCTGTCTGACGACCAACAAAATCACATCGAGAAAGGAGTGAGAGCTGACGACTTCAATCTCGATATGAACAAAATACTGGAGTTCTTAGTGATGGAAGGATAATCGCTATCTCGATAGGCTTTATAAATCCCCCGATTCAAAGATACAGTCTATGGTATTACTATCTCAGCTAGAGTTATTACCTCAAATAATCTTTAATTAAGCGTTTCATTCTAATTTAGCCCTTTGATTTTAGAGGGATTTTTGCTATTTTAAGCAATCGGTATTTCTATTATATTTTTGTCAGTAAAAACGACGATAGATTTATCAAATAATTAATAATAAAGTAGCGGAAATTCGTAAAAGATGTTCAAAAATAAGCTGGCAGGAAGCCTAATAATTTTCCTTAATATTGTTGTTGGCACTTGTAAAGCTGTTGAAAACGATAGAATAGAACTGACTCAGATCCCCCACTTCGAAGAAAAAGCGGTTGTGGATGGTGTGATCGATGAAGCTATTTGGCAAAAAGCGTCACGCTTTACATTACACCTTGAAATAGATCCCGCTGAAAATATAACTGCAAAGGTTGCAACCACCGCGCTAATTTATGAAGATGGTGAAACGCTTTTTGTAGCGTTTGACGCTAAAGATCCAAATGCCGGCCAAATCCGTTCCTACTTATCTGATCGAGATAAACTTTCCAATAGCGATTATGTAGGCATTGCTCTCGATACCTTTAACGATTCACGTAAAGCCTACCAATTCTATACCAACGCAATTGGCGTGCAAGCTGATCTAATTATTGACGAAATTGCAGGTAGCAAAGATTTTGGGTGGGATGCTATCTGGCAAAGTGCAGGTAAAACCAACGAATTCGGTTATCAAGTAGAAATGGCAATCCCACTAAAATCTTTAAGATTTAAAAAAGGCCAATCGCTAAAAAATTGGGGCATAAAATTAACCAGAGTTTGGATAAGAGATGTCGAACACGTATTTTCGAATGTCAGCAATAACCGAGATAATGAGTGCGAGTTATGTCAATTTGAAAAGGTTTCGGGTTTTTCGTCGATAACGCCAGCTAATAATTTGACCCTTATCCCCGCGTTGACCTATACCAGAAGCGATACCAGAGATGCTTCGGCCAGTAGTGACTGGCAGACAGGCGAATTTCAAGACCGAGAAAGTTTAGATGTAAGGTGGGGGATCAATCAAAATACTTTCGTCAATGCGACCATCAATCCTGATTTTTCACAGGTTGAGGCAGACGAATTACAATTGGAAATCAACAAACGGTTCGCGATTTTTATCCCGGAAAAAAGAGCATTTTTTCTAGATGGGATCGATTATTTCTCTAATTGGAGTCGATTGGTTTATACCAGATTATTCATAGAGCCTGACTACGGACTAAAGCTGACCGGAAAGAGTGGTGAACACAGTTACGGGTTAATCACATTAAAAGATAAAGACACTAGTTTTTTACTTCCGGATAATCAAAGCTCTCGACTGATACGATTGTCTGGTAAACAAAGTGAGAATCAAATTGTTCGTTATCGTTATGACCTCGGCAAACAGGGAAACATCGGTTTTACTTATACCCAAAGGGATGCTGATGACTATAACAATGAAATGTTTTCTTTAGATGGTAAATATTGGTTAGGCGATTCCGATTATTTTAAGTTTCAAGCAATGAGTTCTGATACGCTTAATCCGTTTGAAGTACATCAAGGTAACGCTCAGTTAATGCAGCAATCGGGCAGTGCTTATTCCGTTAATTACACCCATGCAGGACGTAACTGGGAATGGTATTTAACCCATCATCAATTCGGAAAGGGCTTTCGCGCAGACTCGGGCTTTGTTAGCAAGAGTAACTGGAAATCGAGCGCAATCGAAGTGGCTCATAATTGGTACCCCTCGGATCAAAACCAGTGGTGGAAAAGTGCTACTTTCGATTTGCAGCTAAATAAGATATCCGATCTCGATGGTAACCGGCTTAACAATAAACAGGGTTTAGGAATTGCAATTAGCGGTATATATCAGTCGGAAATCGGATTCGTCTATTTTAATGATCAACAAAACTACGTGCCACAACGCTTTGATATTAATGTTCCACTATCTTTGTTTGCTCAAAATTATTCAGTGCAAACTTACCAAACCTATTTCGGAGTTACCCCAACAGCGGGCCTTGATTTCAATTTCAGTTTAGAATGGGGCGATGAAATTGATTTCTCAACGGCGAATTTAGGGAAGGTAAGGACACTAATACCGACGGTGAATTATCAAATTAATGACCACTGGAAGCTTGACTTAGAGTACATTAGCCAAAAGTTGGATGTAGCAGGTTCCGAAATATTTGACGTTAATTTGTATAACTTGCGTGCAGCTTATCAAATTGACGTTAATAGCTATTTTAGAGTCACGCTTCAGGCCAGCGAACAAGCAAGCAATCAGTCATTGGCGAGTCAATTATTGTACTCGTACCAGCTAGATCCTTTTACCTTATTCTTTTTTGGTTATTCGGACGACGCTTTCAAAGATGTTCAAATAAACCGATTTAGGAAGACTGATCGGACGTTATTCATGAAGTTTTCCTATGCGTGGCAACTATAGAGCTTTTTGGGCTTTTATATTGGGTTCAAGACTGATAATATGCCGCCAAATCGACTTTAACAAAGATAAGCCAAGGTTTATTAAAGATTAAACCTTGAGGAAAACCCATGAATATAGCATCAAAATCAATCAACACACGTCTCTATCTCGCTTTATTAATGTCAGCGGGAATTTTCATCTCGTCATTTACTAGCGCAGAAGAAGAAAACTTAAAGGAGGAGGAAGAGAGTTCCGCTTGGAAAGCTAACGTTGAATTTGGCTATGTTGCAACTTCAGGGAATACAAAAACAACAACAGTAAATAGTGGCTTTGCAGCGGTTTACGAAATCGAATATTGGCGGCATTCGATTAATTTGAAATCCATTTTCGGTTCTGCTGAGAACGACACAACCTCTCAAGTTGAAACTAATGCTGAGCGTTATTTCGTCGAAGGAAAAACCGACTATAAGTATTCTAAAGAAAGCTATGCATTCTTGTTGGTTAACTATGACGACAATCGTTTCTCAGATAATGATTATCAAACTTCGTTATCAGCTGGGCGCGGTTTTAGTTTCGTGCCAAACGAGGGGGCGAAATTTGATATGGAAGTAGGTGTCGGTTATCGGGAAACTAAGAAGAAAGTGACCTTACTATTGGCCGAAGAAACCATCGACGAAACAATCTTTCGTCTTGCCGCGAACTATACTTGGGAAATAACCGAAAATTCGAAATTCGAGCAAAAATTATCGACCGAAATTGGTGATGAAAATACAGTGACAAAATCCTATAGTGGGTTAAGCGCCAATGTTGCCAAGAATATGGCATTAAAACTTTCTTTAACAGCGACCCATCAATCTGATGTGCGACCAGAAACCGAAAACTTGGACACGGTAACGGCGTTTACGTTAGTTTATAACTTTTAGACTTTATTAGCCGATAATTTTAGTGGGCGTCATTTGCTTGAAATAGCGCTCCTATTGCTTCTCTAACCGCTTCTTTGCATTGTTTTATTCCCTTAAAATCGAATTCTTTAGAACAATGTTTCCAACTTTCTTTCTTGAATACCTTACCAACCAAAAGCGCTTTTTCAGCGATGGATGATTGCGAATTACCTTCGCTTAGCGCTTTAGCCACAAAATTAAATATTGGCCATTCAACCATTTCGAAACTTCGGGCTTTAATTAAATATCTTTCTATTTCCTTTCGATATTCGACAACACTATCTTCTCTATTAAACTCAATTTGCTGTTCAATTATAGTAGTCAATACACTGTTATTGACGTCTATGTATGAACTACTGCAACAATGGAAAAAGGAGCCATTAAAGCGGAATCTAAGGTTTTCGAAACATTGACGAGCCGCCGGACTATTGCTCTCAGTTAACTTTAAAAACTCACCGGGATAATCACCGGTGGACGAATCTTTGCTGAGTGCTAACCGGCTGCAACTAAAGTTATTACGATACCAAAATCGTGCTAACTCTTCAGTCAACGCGAAACTAGTAGCAAGCATATCAACATTATGCTCACTGGCTTGTTTATATAAGAAAGCGAGTAGTTTAGAGCCGATGTTTCGATTTTGTACTAATGGCTGGACCGCTATTCTCATGATTCGCCAATAGGCCAGTTTTCCCGCTTCTATATTACCTTGAAAGGCCATTATCGCTTGCGGAATTAGATGTCCGGGCATACGTTTTCGACCGCTTTCAATAGCCGAACAATTTGAATCGGAAAGTTGCCCTTCAACGGCAACTAAAGCGGTCGCCAACACTTGATTATTAAACAAGGCAACGAAAATCAATATGGACGGATCGTTTAGCATCCTTTCTAGATCGCTCGGCCTTGTTTGGTAATGAGCTGTTACCAATAGTTGATAAATTGATTTGAGTAACGGCTCATCATTTTTTAGTGCTTCTTTTGAAATGGATTGAATTGAAAGCTGGTCGTTTGAGAACAACTTAAGCTGATGAATTTCTTTTTTCTCGAAAGAGAATAACAGTGCATCGTTTATCGCAATTTCAAGAGGGTCCCCCAATGGCCAACGGATTGGTTGTTCTAGACTGGCAAACCGCGATTGAGGGTAGATTTTATTTAGACGGCTTTTGAACCGAATTTTAAACCCTTGTCCATTGCCTTCGTAACCATCAATAGTGGTCGAAAAGATAATGCGATTGTAATTGATTGCTATTTTTTCGAGCATTTGAACAGGAATAGCGCCGGCTTCATCAACCATAACTAAATCTGCGCTAGGTCTGCTTTGTACGAGTTTATCGATTGGGATAAAATTGAGTAATGGTTGTCCATCATTTACCTGTTTGGATGAGTAAGGTATCCCCTTTTGTTTATTTAGTCGGCTTAGTTCTTGTTCAAAAAACTGGAAGAATATATCAAGATTACTGCGTCTAGGCGCGGTAATTAAAATGAGTTTATGTTTTTCAAAAATTAATTTTGCCGCTGAGATACCTAATGCCGCGGATTTTCCGCGACCGCGATTTGCAGTAATGACAAGTGGGCGTCTTGCGTGGCCAGCTGCGCAACGTTCGATCTGTGAAATTATCGAATTTTGTTCTTCTAATAATAAGGGTGGGACAGCTTCAAGCGATGTTGAGTGTATCGCTGTCGCTTGGCGTTTTTCGTTGTTTGAAATATTGACCAATATATTGGACGATAGCTTTGATAATCTTTCGACTAATCGTGTCAAAGTCGCTGACTTAAAGCTTGTTGTTTTAACCTTATCAGGCAAGTGTAAAATAAGAAGACCGCCGCCGATTAAATTACCGACAATGGCAGAAAAATTATTGGGATTGAAATTTTCACGGGCGTCATAAATCAAGCAACCCAGTTCTCCGCCCAGATACTGATTGACTTGGCTTGAAAATATAACCTTATCTACCGATAAATTTGAGGGAGGAAGAATCGCGGGCGGTTGATTTGTACTATCGACCACCAGTAATGTATCTAGATTACTCGATAACTTACTCGATAACTTACTCGATACTTCACTAGATATTTCACCTAGTACTCTTTCAAGAGTCTCTTGATTATTGTGAACAAAAGCAACACGACGAAAATTTTGGTGGTAAGCGTTTATCATTGGCGTTCGATTATTGATCGGATAAGCGAATTATACCCGATCTTACAAATAACACTCTAGCCAGTCGAGTATTCGTTAACAGCGCTTAATTTTTTGCCATTTTTTATCGCTTAGTTGTTGGTTGTAATGGTCGAACTTACTGGCAGGCAGTTTAGTTTGTAACTTTAACTCCAGCTTTTTAATATCATCACGCAAATTGGAGCAGTTACCATTTGTTTTGCGATACGACTGTTGCCGTTTGCTTGAGCGTCTGTTGGTTGTTTTTATTGTTTTTACCTGCGCGAGTTTTACTTTTTGTAACGTTTTCTTGTCAAACTTCTTCGATGCTAACTGGGATGACGGCTTGTCGGAATAGTGGACTTTTCCATTGTTATCAACCCAAGTGTAAATTGTCGCAGCCTGAAGCTGGATAGACGGATAAATTAACGTAATAATATGGAGTAAAACAATTGTTGAAGCCTTCATAAACATTCCTTGTTTGGTAAATACGTTGGGTGGTCTTTTTTAGCTAAGCCAATTATGACTCAAAATGGCGATTAGTCCTGCAAGCCAAAGCCCTTTATCGTGTAGGATATTCGACATAAGGGAAGTAGGAAATTGGCGATTGTAGGATAAACGACTAGAATAGATATTAAATAAGGTATTTGAGCGTTCGGACATCTTAAGTATGAAATTAACTCATATTTTCCTGCAGATTGAAAAAGAAATTGCCGCTGGAACATTTAATTTACCCGCGTTGCCTGCAATCGCGCTTAACGTGCGTAAGGCGGTGAAAGATCCAATGATGGATTTAAGCAAGTTGGCGACGGTAGTGAGTTTTGATCCGTCATTTACGGCTTACTTAATAGCCTTAGCTAATTCGCCCATCTATCGAGGTGTTGGTAAAATCGACTCAGTAACTACCGCGCTTGGCCGTATGGGTATGACCTCAACTCGCACATCGGCATTAATTTTTGCGATCCGTTCGTTATTTAAAACCAGCAATAAAACCTGTAAAACCTTATTAAATGAAATATGGCGACAGTCGTGCCAAGTTTCAGCGTTATGTTACGTTATCGCCGATAACTTAAAAACAGTGGAAGCCGAAAGGGCGTCTATAGCGGGCTTACTGCACAATGTCGGTCTTATACCGGTCATTATTAAACTCGTTGAGCAAGGAGAGACGGAACAAACTATCCGAGACCATTGGTTAAAAATACAGCTGTTTTCTCGCCAAATTGGCGTTAGAGTGATGTCTGGATGGGGGCTTGAAGACGACTTAAAGGCGGTTTCGGCTAATATCTTGGAATGGGAGCTTTGCCACCATCAGACGCTCGTCAATATGGTTAACCTGGCGATTTGGCATAGCTATTTGGGCACTCCTAGTTTTAAAGAGGTACCGAGACTTGATAAATTGGGTTATTTTAAAGGTAATCCGATGTTAAAACTTGTCGATGGAAAAAGCCTCTTATTTGTTAAGGAATCGCAGCAAGAAATCAAACAAATGATGCAAGCATTAAACTAAGCTGTTATTGCTCTGAAGGTCAAAGATAAAAATCTTCTAGACCTAGTTTTCAGTCGCTTTTATCGATACAATTGCGTTCCTAAAACAAACAGACTTGACATTTTTCTGCTGCAAACGACAAGGTTATATTCCTCTGCAGCAATTCTATATTAGTGAGAAAAACTATGGAAACTATTGATAAAATAAAATCGCAAATCGAAGAGAATAAGATCATTCTCTATATGAAAGGTTCGCCCGAGGCACCCCAATGCGGTTTTTCAGCACAAACTGTCCAGGCATTGATGTCCTGCGGTAAAGAATTTGCGTATGTTGATATTCTTCAAAACCCAGACATTCGAAGTGAATTGCCAAAATATGCTAATTGGCCAACCTTTCCACAGTTGTGGGTTAATGCTGAGTTAATCGGCGGATGCGATATTATTATGGAAATGCAGCAAAATAATGAATTGCAGCCGTTAATACAGGAAGCCTAAACTTTTTCACGAGATAACAGTACTGGCCCTTTCTTTAGCCTCCTGGCTACAGGCGTTGAAGCAATATTATTCGCTGGTTGGAAAGTTGCTTCGTGATAATCACCCTACTAAGAGAGTTTTAAGGATAAAAACCTTGAGTGTTAATAACTGAGACCTTTTTAATCAATCACGTTATTAAAGAGTGGCCAACTCGAAGCAAGGGGTGTTGCCGCTGTTATAGACGCCTTCGGTCGAAACCTTTCGACTAGAGCCTCAATGGTTTAGCTGAATAGAAGTGGTAGTATAGCTGTTTGGTTCTATTTTCAATTTGGATGAAATACAGAGGGAAAATCAAAATGAGCAGACTTTTACCGGCGTTTCTTTACACATTCTCTCTCATGTTTGCTTATTTCGCCCATTCGGCCGATATAGGGCAGCATAAAATTAAAATTAAGGATATGGGATTTCACGAGGTCAAATTTGGCGTCCTTTTCAGCTATCAGCCTCAAATACAAGGGAAAATAAACTTATGCCGTAAGGATCTCGGACATGATGACGTAAAAGTAAATCCGGCAACTGGAAAAATAACTTGGGATACCAGCCAACTCAAATTCGGAAGAGGATTTTATATTCGAATTAAGTGCAGTAATTTTTACGATTCTCAATTTGCCTCAATGATCGTGCATGTAGACAAGTCAGGTTCTAGTCGGCTTAGATTTGCCGGTCGGAATGGGGTTTCTAAATTCATATCTAAAGCTGGAAGAAATATGAGGAGTGGCGATACTATCGTTATTCCTGATGGCGTTTACCCCGTATCAGAAAGAGGTGATAAAACCTACGAAAATGCCTTTAAGAGAGCAGCCCCTACAGATGGAAGTGAGAATCAATTTTCTACCGTTATTGCGGAAAGCCCCGGCGGGGTGGTAATTACTGGAAAGGCTCACGGTAGAATCGGGAAACAAAAAAATGCTATTCAGTTAAGTGAAACTAATTTCGTTGCAATCGTGGGGTTTGTTTTATCAGATGTTCAACGCTCCTCCTTTACGACCTCAGGTCCAGGTAATCACTTATTGGTCGATTTTGTTGGAGCCGCCGGTGCTGGAACGTGGTTATATCCATGTAGTAACTACAAACAAGCATCGAAAGGGCAGTGTTCTAACGCTGGAATGCGAGTTAATGGTGGTACTCCGCTTATTCAGTCGAGTTATGACTGGGGACACAATCGCTACGGAATAATGACCAAAAGTACATCCGGATCTGTGACTCGTCGTTCGCTCGTCCGCCTCGATGAGCATAGAGGAGATCAACCCTATGGCGGATTTAGCGACTATTGTGATTCTGCCCATTTAAACCAAGATAATATTATCTTTGACTCGCTTGCAATAGCAGCTCCTCACTACAAAAATTATGCGGGATTAGCTGCGTTTCCAGCAACGGGATGCAAAAAACTGGAAGCTGAGTTAATCACTGTCGGATTACTATCGGTGAACAATAAATTGTCGCTTTCTCTAATGGACTCGAAGGCAGGACCGCAAAATATATGGAGAAATATTGTTTCTTATGACTCGGAAGGTACTTGCACACCGCAAAAACAAAGGTGTGGTGCTTGGTTATTACAATCTAAGAAGATAATCAGGGTGAGTAACTCCTATTTTGGGAAAGCACGCGGATTCGAAGGCAGTACTACTATTAGTAAGCCATTTGGGAAAAGGAATATAGAATTGGCTGAAGATGTAATAATCCATGATGTGCCTCATTTAGTCGATCGGGGCGAACCACCACGCTATCTTCCTCAATCGTTGCTTTACTATACGGGGCGTTCGGATACTTTCTGGGGAGAACCCGGTTTTATGTCAACTACAACGGCTCGGCGATGGCCAATTGCCGGAGAAGACATAATCGCCAAGAATATGCGCCAATATCGTAACGAAAAAGCGTTAAAAGTTGGCGGAGGTAATATACTGGTGGATGGTAATCGAGGTGCAGTCTCCAAAGAGCATACAATATCTGAATATTTTTGGGGTTATACGACCAAGTTAATCCCGCCGTTGGTGGTGAGAGTCAATGAGGTAAAGAATGGAAAACGGATCGCATGGGAAAATTTTGAAGGCGATTCTAAGAAACGAGTTACTGGTTGGCGAGTTAACTGTGTCAATAAATCAAACGGAGAACTGGTTAATTTGGCAACTCTTCCTTTACAGGAGTTACAATTTGTGGATAAAAGTCGCTGTAGTTCTTTTGCTGTGCAAGCTATTTATCCAGAAGGATTAAGTGGTATAGCTTATGTTGAAGAGTAACAATATGATGAATCTTGCCGGCGATAGTCGCTAATCATTGAGACAGGTGTCACATCTCCGGCATCACAAATGAATAATAGTATTAAAAAATGGAATTAAATCACATTTTATACCTTCAGTTGTTTCTAAACTTGTCGATAGTAAAGGCAATTAAATTTTAGAATTAAATTTTGATTTATTATCTGTGGAATTTCCTCTATACAGAGGAGCTTCAACAAAAGGACAAAGGTTCACTCATGAAAAATTTAAATAAACAATCGTTAATCAATAATTTACATCAATTTGGTGTAATTTTACTGATTAGTTTTATTGCTGCTTGTGGTGGTGGTGGAACTGAAGAAGATGTCGGATTATCCGATAGTTTTACTTTAACAGTGACCAATCAAGGAAATGGGGTAGTTACTTCCTCTCCGAGTGGGATCAATTGTGGTGACGATTGTACAGAATCATACCAGCAAGGAAGTCAAATAACTTTGACGGCGACTGCAGACGAAGGATATGCCTTTAGTGGATGGAGCGGGGCGTGTAGCGGAATGGATAGCTGTGTGATTACAATCAATAAAAACGAAAGTGTCACAGCCCAATTTGAGCAAACATCAAGTCAAAACTTTGATTTAAGTATTCAGATAACCGGTTCAGGAACCATCACCTCAGCACCATCTGGGATTAATTGTACTTCTAATTGTAATGCTTCTTTCGCTGACGGTACCAACATAACCTTAACGGCTTCTCCCGCATCAGGTTTTGAATTCGTTTCTTGGTCGGGTGCTTGTAGTGGAAGCGGTAGTTGCGCTGTGACAATGGACGAAAACCAATCGGTGAGTGCCTTGTTTCAAACCGTTAGTGCTAATAACTTCACATTGTCCGTGACCACTGTTGGAAACGGTACAGTCACTTCAACGCCTGCAGGAATAGATTGTGGTTCAAATTGTACTCAGACCTATTCGGAAGGTACTGCAGTAAGCTTGGTTGCAACTGCTGCATCAGGGTATCAATTTGTATCTTGGGGAAATGCCTGTAACGGCAGTGGCGACTGTAATGTGCAAATGACCGACGATTTATCGGTTTCCGCAACTTTCGAAGTCGTTAGCTCAGAGGTTTTTACTCTTAACGTTACTTCATCTTCCGGTGGTACGGTTACTTCATCTCCCGCTGGTATCAATTGCGGAAGTGATTGCACTGAAGATTTCCAAAATGGTACTCAAGTTATTCTGTTTGCCACACCTGATGCGGGATTTAAACTGGATAGTTGGGGAGGGGCATGTACTGGAGTTTCCGATTGTAGCCTAACTATAACTTCTGACCTTTCGGCGACAGCGACCTTTGTTGAAGACAATGGACAAAATGGAAACTTGGCAATTGCCGATATGGGAATGTTTGATATCAACTTCGGAGACGTATTTACTTTTCAACCAAATATTACTGGCAATGCTACAATTTGTCGTAAGGACATCGGACATGATGACGTAAAAGTTGATTCCGAAACGGGTTTTATTAGTTGGGATACTTCCTCATTAAATTTTGGTCGAGGATTTTATATTCGTATAAAATGCAGTAACGCAACTGAATCAGTTTTTGCCTCTATGGTGGTCCACGTCGATAAATCTGGAACGAGTCAACTTCGGGTTGCTGGTCAAAATGGCGTTTCACCTTATATTGGTGTTGCTGGTCAGGCAATGACTAGTGGCGATACCATCGTCTTCCCAGATGGTTTGTATCCTGTGTCTGTTGACCGTAACGAATCTTACGAGAATGCTTTCAAAACGACTTCACCAACCGATGGCACTGCAAATCAATACAGCACTATCATTTCTGGTACTCCAGGAGGCGCGGTGATTAATGGAGAGCCTCACGATGGGATCGTTAAACAAAAAAATGCATTTCAATTATCGACAAATAACTACGTAGCAATTGTTGGTTTTGTGGTTAAAAACGTTCAGCGGTCGTCGTTCACAACTGAAGGTAATAGCAATCGTTTACTAATCGATTTCGTGGGAGCGCAAGGTGCGGGAACATGGTTACAACCTTGCTCAAACTTCAGTGAAGCTGCATCAGGAAAATGCTCGAATGCGGGAATGCGAGTCAACGGAGGTACACCAGTATTTCAAAATAGTTATGATTGGGGTCACAATCGATATGGGATTATGACTCGAAGCACCAGTGGTTCTATCACTCGTCGGTCCTTAGTTCGACTTGATGAGCACAAAGGAGACCAACCATACGGCGGCTTCAGTAACTATTGCGATACGCTACATTTGAGCCAAGATAATATTGTTTTTGATTCGTTGGCAATAGCGGCCCCTCATTACAAAAATTATGCCGGGCTAGAAGCTTATCCGGCAACCGGCTGTGAAAGCACTCCTTCCACTCTAAAAACAGTTGGACTTTTAGCGATAAATAACGATTTATCGCTTAGTTTAATGGATTCGAAAGCAGGACCAGGGCATGTTTGGGACAACATTGTATCTTACGATAGTGAAGGTACCTGTACTCCTCAAACAAATCGTTGTGGTCGATGGCTATTGCAATCAGATAAATCTGTGACCGTAACTAATTCGTTTTTTGGTATGGCAAGAGGATTTGAAGGTGGTACAGGAATTGGGGGAGCTTTCGGCGATAACATCACTCTAGAATCAAGCGTCACAGTAAGCGATGTTCCTGGTGTGAGTGATTTTGGAACAGCGCCAGTATATTTACCGCAAACGCTACTATATCACCGAGGCGTCTACGATACTTTTTACGGCGATGCTGGTTACGATACGTTGACAACGTCACGACGTTGGCCAATCGCTGGAGAAGATATTATTGCGTCAAATATGAGAGCCTATCGTAATCCAACAGCATTTAAGGTAGGCGGAGGTACGGTTGATATCAATGGTGATCGAGGTGCGACGGCAGCAGGGGAGAATATGTCAGAATATTTTTGGGGATACACCAACAACAAAGTGCCACCTTTGGTGGTGAGAGTCAAAGCGAAAGGTGCAATCAATCGAGTCGCTTGGGAGCACTTGTCGGGCTCGAGACGAGATTCTGTGACCGGATGGAAAGTCATTTGTGTTTCTACAGGTTCTGTATTAGCGACTCAGTCAATAGAGCAACTGGTTTATAATGATGATTCTAGCTGCCAACAATATGGTGTAAGAGCTATTTATGCGGACGGGGAAAGTGGCATTGCCTATGTTGAATCTCCAGAATAAAGTTACCTCAAACCGAGTTAAGATAAATAGCGCGTTAAGGTATTTGTTTTGTTCAGATAAGGTAATATAGTCGGTTTTATCAAGCTATTATTGATGAAAAGAGTCATTAAATAAAGTGATCTTGAAACAATGCCCAGCTGATTACTAATCAGTTGGGCATTGTTTTTATTGGGGGGAGCAACGAAAAATCATTGCTCAAGCTAGGTGATATTCTCTATCGAATTTTAGTCAAACATGCATCAACTTTTCTCTTTTGAATATTTGACCTCGCCTGAAAACCAGCCTCCGTGTTTTCTAAAATAATAAATTAATCCCATAAAATGAGAAAAAGCGATACGAGAAAAAGGGGACTTGTGTGATATTTGTTGAGTGTCGTGAAAAACTTGAAATTCTGGGTAGTACAAAATCGAATGTCCGGCCTTTCTGACACGAACACAGTAATCTAAGTCCTCTGGCGAATAAAATATTTTTTCGTCTAGCAACCCGACCGATTCATGAAGTTCTCTGCGATATAACCAAAAAGCAGATATAGCCGTATCGACCTCTGTTGGTTTATCGAATGGAAAATTCTGATAGTAACCACTGGTCGATTTCCGACCGAAAAATATTGTGGATAATTTACCTAGCTTATTGATAAAACTAGGGAATTTTTTAACTGATTCCTGAGTCGAGCCATCACGTAAGATTAATTTCGAAACGATCATTCCTACTTTATGATTTTTATCAAAAACAGCAAATAATTCCTTAAATGAGCCGTCTAAAAGCTCAGTGTCGGAGTCAAGTATACAAATATATTTCCCAGCTGCTTTTCGAGAGCCGAGATTTCTCGAAACTGTGGTACCCGTATTTTCTTCCAAATAGATTTTTCTCATAATGTCAGGATATTCGCTTTCGAACCTGTCTACGATTATTCTAGATTCATCCGTGGAGCCATTATCGATTAGAAAAATTTCAATATTAAGCTGTTCTTCTTCAGACTTCTTAATGATAGATTTAAAGCATTTGTCGAGAAAAATCTCCGAATTCCAAGAAAGTATGACGAAAGATATATCTATTTCTCTATTCATAGGGTGCCACATCCTGCGGTTAGTTCAAAAAGTACTTTAGCGAGCTTCAATTAAATTATTTACACACTATGAGCCTGTTTTTACTATCGTTTGATTGGCTTCTTTGTTAGAGCTCACCGATAGGTATTTTTTACAGTCGCAATGTGGCTATTTATTCTCGAAACAAAAGCATTAACGTTCATGATTCTGCTATTTTGGCGAGCTAAATTTTCATTTCGATTACCCGCCGTTGATTATGACTAAGCTGAGTGTTAGTCTCCATGTTTTATCGTCTAGAAAAAATGCTAGTTCTCGACATTTGAGCTATTCTACGTTCGTCGGCAGAGAAAGTCGAGTTCGTATTAAAGATTACAATTTGGTGCCGGTGGCGTTTCATCGTTTAGAACTTTCAAACATAGGTTATCGATATGGTAGAGCAAAATAAGAGGTGGTATTACCTCGACTCAATGAGAGCTGTTTTAATGATGCTCGGTGTGGTTTTGCACTCTTCTCAGGTATTTAACCCTAGTAAAAGCTGGGGTATTTATAGCGAAAAGAGTACGGAGTTGGCCTATTACCTTGTCCATTTTATTCATTTGTTTAGAATGCCCGCTTTTTTCGTTATTTCGGGCTTCTTTTGCGCCTTTACTCTAAAGAAATACGGTGTAGATTATTTTGTGAAAGTTCGATTTCATCGAATATTAATACCTCTAATAGCGACTGCGGTCATTCTAAATATTCCTCAGTCGCTAATTTTACAGAGTTCTGGCTGGCGCAATATAACCATCAATACTTATATTACAGAAGGGAAATGGTTGTCTCATTTATGGTTCCTGATTAATATATTGGCTTATTTTATTATCGCCGTAATAGCAACTAAATTATTTAAAGGTTTGATAAGCAGGGCAAAATCATTAATTGCCAAAGTGCTTAAATATATACCGATTGCGTTGCTTTTGATAGTTTTGCCTTTGTCCGCATTTGTCATACTGAGCCTAAACAAAATAGGAATCCCACTTTATAGTAAAATACTTGGCTTTACTTCTCTGTTCTCAATACTGTCCTATTTTCCTTACTTCGTTTTTGGAATGATTTTGAGTTTTCAGAAAGAGTTTCTAGAAAAATTTGCTAGCTATCCACCTGCGCTTCTAATGCTTTATAGTTTAGTAGTGATTGCCCTCAATAATTATTTTCCTGATAGCTCTGCTGGCTATATGAAATACGTTGGAATATATATTAGAGAGCTTTCTGTATGGGTTTCAATACTTGTTTGCTTTAATCTGTTTTTTCGTTTCTTTAACTCTCATTCGAAACTTTGGTTATTTCTTTCAGATGCGTCTTATACGGTATATTTGTTCCACCACATTATAGTGATTGCCTTGGGTTTGTTGTTTATCAAAATGAACATTGCGGGATGGCTGGCACTACCAATTTTGATTTCAGTTACCTTATTCTTGACGCTAGGCATACATAAATATTTAATCCTAAAATCCACAACTTTAAGACTTTTATTCAATGGTCGACTTCAATAGTGTTTTTACTCAGCCAGCGTATGAATTATATGAGTCGTTCTAGCGTGTTGATGAATGTAATTGCATTTAGAAGTTAGGATTTAATCGATAAATTCTTTGTGCCATAGCTCTAAAACTAAGAGTTGCCATAATACGCGATGGTGATCTTCAACCCCATTTTTATGCTCTTTTAGAATTCGCTTTATTTCTAACGGGTTGAAGTAGCCCCGTTCGTGAGATTCTTGACTGTCAATTATTTGAGCAACAAAGTCATAAAGTTCACCTTTAAACATTACTGAGAGTGGTGTTGGAAAGCCTAGCTTTTTACGATAAAGTATTTCGTTAGGTAAAAAACCTTCCATCGCTTTTTTCAAAATGTACTTGTTTTGATATTTTTTGAATCTATATTTGCTGGGCATCTTGGCAGAAAAATCTAGAAAACGATGATCTAAAAATGGCACTCTGAGTTCGAGTGATGCAGCCATGCTCATGCGATCGGCCTTTATTAGTAAATCATCGACTAACCAGGTTTTTACGTCGAGATATTGCATTTTGGTTTGTAAGTCTTGCCCTTCCGTTAGCTCATAATATTTTTTAATGTTTACTAGGTTTGAATGTTCTTTCGCCTGTTCGGAAAATGAATCAGAATAAAGTCTATTTTTTTGAGTGTTTTCGTAAAAAGAAACTCCTGAATAACTTTGTTCAATTGGCTTTTCACTAAGATTTGCATATTTGGCCCACTTAGTACCACAAAGCCTTAAAAGGGGGTTTAATAAAGGCTTTCTAATGAAGGTAGGGATGTTTTTGTATTGTTCGACAATATGCATATACTTATAAATGGGATAGCCACCATAAACCTCATCGGCGCCTTCGCCAGACAAAACAACTGTGACCTTTTCTTTGGTCTTTTTTGCAAGGTAATAAAGAGAGATTGCGGCAGCTTCTGTTACCGGCTCATCCATATGTCGAATGTATTCAGGTAGAAACTCCCTAAAATCTTTGGCGCTCATAAAATATTCTGTATGATCCGTCTCAAATTGTTTAGATACCATTCGAGCATATTTCGTCTCATTAAATTCTTCACCATAATCCCAAGCGACAGAGAAAGTTTTGATGTCTTTTACGCCAAGTTTTTTCATCATTGCAACGACCGCGGAAGAATCTATTCCACCACTTAAGAAAACGCCGAGTGGTACGTCACTTCGTAATTGAAGTTTGACAGCATCTTCAAACAATCTTCTTGTTTGCTCAACATAATAGTCTTCCCCTCGGTCAACGCTTTTATCGAAAGACATATCCCAGTATTGGTTAATGGATACAACACCATCTTTAATTCTTAAATAATGACCGGGCTCGAGTTTGTGAATTCCTTCAAACAAAGTGTCATTGGTTGGACAGTAGCCGACCGACATGTAGCTGTCGATTAACGAAAGGTTAACTTTTTTTTCTACCCCTTTTATTTGCAACAATGATTTAATTTCGGAGCCAAAAATAATTCCATCGGGTGTCATAGTATAAAACAAAGGTTTTATGCCAACGCGATCTCGGGCTAGAATAAATTCTTGTTTGGTTTTATCCCAAATAGCGAAAGCAAACATTCCGTTTAAATCTTTAAGAAAGTCGATACCTTTAGCTCGGTATAGTTCTAGAATAACCTCAGTATCTGAAGTTGTCTTAAAATCGATATTTTTGTCTGTTAGATTTTTCTTTAATTCGATGTAATTGTAAACTTCTCCGTTATAACAAATCACTGTCTGTTCATCGGAACTTACCATTGGTTGATTCGATCGCTCATTGGTATCGATAATTGTCAGTCGGCGATGGCCAAGACCGAGATTATTATCATAGTAATAGCCATATCCATCTGGGCCACGATATTTGATAACATTGCACATTGTTTCGATTTGATTTTCAGAAACACTGCGCTCGGTTTTGAAATTATAGATACCCGCTATTCCGCACATCTTACAGACCTTAAATTAGAGACTCTTGATTATTTATTTTGAGTTTTAGGGGCTTGTTGAACGATCCTAAATACTTCGTTAATTCTTTGTTCCCAGCTATGAGCCGACATTTCCTTCGATATTTTCAAGTTTCGATGCTCATTATTTTCGTCGATAGCTTTTTCACAAGCGTTGAGGAAACCTTGATGATCTTCGCCTATGTAACACTCCTCCCCAAAGGATCTTTTTACTTCGGGAATATTGGTCGATACTACAGGTAAACCTGCGGCTAAATATTCTGGGAGTTTGAGTGGGTTACAATTGTTGGTAAGTTCCGAATAGATAAATGGAATGGTCGCTATGTCTGCGCCTTTACAATAGCTCGGTAGTTGCTCAAAATCTTTTTCTCCAAGTAGATAAATGTTTTTGTAATCATTAAATTCCAACTTGTCCATTGAGTATTTTCCGACGTAAACCCAAGACCAATCGGGCTTGTTTTTAGCTAAGAACTTAACCAGTTCATGGTCGACCCAATCGTAAGATATATGACCGAAAAATAGAAAGATAGGGCCAGGAATAGGCTTGATATCAGTTGCTATGGTTGTTGAATCGTCCAGTGTGCTGGAAAATAGTTCGTAACTCACTCCATGTGGCATATAGTAAGTGTTAGGGTTGTTCTTAACATTCTTTTCGAAGAGAGTTCTTGCTGAGCAAAATATAACGTCTGCCGCTTGATTCAGTTTCTTGTCCATATCTTTAAATTGTTGCGCATCAATACCCGAGAAACTCGCATGCTCGTCAACTATGTAATAGACCAATTTCTTTCTCGGCATACGAATGACATAATCATGCCAGTTTTCTGAAAAAATGAATAGGTAGGGTTTGCCGAAGTTAAGACGCCATTTTGCCCACCCGATTTGCATTTTTAGTATTCCACTATTTAAATGTTTTCTAAAAGGAAACCAAGTAAAGGGAATGACGAGAGGAGTCAGAACGAAGAGGTTTTCATTGATTTTTTTTATCCCTTTGAAAAAGCTTTTAATCTTTTTCCAAATCCGAGATAAATCATCAGAAGATGCAGTTGGCGCCCGAAAGCCTATTGATGAAACGAATAAAACTTTGTTCTCTTTTGCAAATCGGGTTGATAATTGATACTTACTGGTCTTCCATCCCCAATCATCAGATGAAAAAAATATAATACTTTCATTCTTCATTGCATAGATACCTTGTCGTTATTATTTTTAGTGTAGATTTGAACCCAGTTTTTCTCGCTAACAAAAACGAGTTGGCCATTGGGGCCAATTGTAACGCCTTCGTAGGATGGAGCCCCGGTAAGCGGTAGTTGGGAGAGTAGTTCGCCGGTGGCCGGGTCGACTTGAATGGCTTTATGTGATTCTTGGCTGACTATTATTAACGTTTTACCTACCGGATCGAAGGTCATTCCAGAAATATCTGTTATCACACCGGCGAATTTTTCTTCGGCGTTAAAGGGCTCTACAACTTTAAAATGTTCGTCTTCTTCCGTTAGAAGACGACTCATAAAACTTGGCCTTGCAGAAGCATCGAAATATACCACTCTCATTTTTGCGTTGGGGTATCGTCTGGAGCCTTCTTGTCCTGCATAGATTCTGGCAGTACGACTGGCAGACGGAGGTCTGAAAGCAATTGCTTCAAAACCCTTGTTTTTTTGTTTTGGATAAGAATCGAGACGGTAATCTGAGTTTGACCAAAAATAGAGACCATTGAAAATCTGTTGATTAAGTTCTACTCTGTGAGCAGTATTTGCCTCAGTCACTATTAATACATGATTGCTGTCAGAGTAGGTCAGTCCCTCAGTGTCGTTGTTGATCTTGCCCGTTTTCTTTAGTTGGCCCAAATATTTAAAATTTTGATCGTAACGATAAATTACGGCGGCATTGTTTCGGATAATGAAATATTGTTTTAGATAAGGATGCCAAGTAATTCCTGAGGCATTATTCGGGATCTCAACAAGCGCCTTGGGTTGGGTTCGTATGCTAAAGTCGGAGATGCGAGTTTCACCGCTAAAATTGGTAATTAAAGAGGCTACTGTTGGCTGTGCTTTATCGGTTAGACTTGAATAACCGGAATTACGAGTCGTACAGGCGCTCACAATTAAGAGTAAAAAAATAGCGGAAACGATTCTTCTAATAGATATTCTTTTGATAACCCTGTTTTTATTCAATCTAAAATCCCTATCAGTAATGTTTTATTAAAATAGCTGTCTGTTATCGATAATCTGCCCATATATCTCAAGCAATTATAAATCAATATAATGAGTTTTACCGCTACTATATATTAAATATTTCGAATTAGAAGGATTGGAAATGCTTTAGGGGTTAAAAAAGAGTGAGACATAAGTCACAGCCTATAAATCTTATTGGGTTTTTGAGAACCCGGTCCATATAGAAAGAAATAAACTTGCCGATAATAGCTTCGAAGCATTTATTCGCCTCAACTATCCTAGAACGACGGAAGGTATTTTAAAAATGAATCTTATTTCCAAATCAGTTATATCACTACTGTCTCAGATGCTGGTCATTTCAGCCATATCCGTATCTCTTTTCGCATGTGGAGGCGGCGGCGAAGAAACTCCTCCAGCAAACTTGGCGGTTACTACTAAATTACTGACTATAGAAATTACTGGGGCAGGATCGATCGATGACGACCGAGGTACAGTGAGCTGTAGTGCTAATTGTTCAAGTAATGTCGATCAGGATCGTCAGATCGAGCTTACAGCAACGGCTACTCAAGGATATACCTTTCAACAGTGGAATGGCGCCTGTAGTGGTAGTGGCGTTTGCCAGGTAAATATGAGCAGTGATAAAACTGTGGCTGCAGTGTTTACCGAAAATGTAGTTGAAGTGACTAATTATCGGTTATCAGTGGCTAAAACGGGTTCAGGAACAGTCAGTTCGTCGCCAGCGGGAATCTCTTGTGGTGATGACTGTAATGAAGATTATCAAGAGGGTACCCAAGTAACGTTACAAGCCAATCCTGCTACGGGCTGGCAATTTAATGGATGGAGTGGAGATTGTAGCGGTTTAGATACATGTTCCGTTACTATGAGTGCCGCAAAATCTGTCAGTGCTAGCTTTGTAGAACAAAGTACAACTCAAAATTACCAGTTAAATGTTAGCTTAAATGGTAGTGGGACCGTCGTATCTTCTCCGATCGGTATTAACTGTGGAAATGACTGTTCAGAACAGTATTTGCAAGGTACGGCGATTACTCTGAATGCGAATCCAGCTACCGGATACCAGTTTTCTGGGTGGAGTGGCGCTTGCAGCGGTTCAGGAAGCTGTTCTATACAAATGAACAGTAATCAAACGGTGACCGCCACTTTCTCTCAAGATGGCGAACATACTTTTCGTCTAAATACAGCGGTAACGGGTTCAGGCACAATAACTTCTAGCCCGGGCGGTATCAATTGCGGAACTGATTGTGCTGAAGATTATTCGGAAGATAGTCAAGTGACTTTGCAAGCGACTGCTGCCGAAGGCTTTGCATTTAATGGTTGGAGTGGCGATTGTTCTGGGTCTAGCACCTGCGTCGTCAACATGAATGCTGACCGCACCGTAAGTGCTGATTTTATCGATGATTCAGCGACTAGTTTTAATCTAAACGTTGTCGTTACTGGCCCTGGTCAAGTCACTTCTAACCCAATTGGCATCAATTGTGTTGGCGATTGTTTCGAAACCTATGATAGAGACACCCAAGTTGCTTTGACTGCTGTACCTGATGCTGGTTTTGTTCTTGTTCGATGGGAAGATTCTTGTACTGGCAACAATGCTTGCAGTTTTTCTATGACGCAAGACAGAACGGTAACGGCAGTTTTTGCAGAACCCAATAATAGTCCAGTGTTAATTTCTAATTATGTCCCACAAGGAGATGCGTTCCAACTAGGCCAAATTCCAAACAATGCTTCTGGGATTGCGTGGCATGAAGAATTACAACAGTATTTAGTGGTTAGAAACGGAAGTGCCATTATTTATCGTTATGATGTAAATTTTGCTTACCTAGGTAATATCAATGTTACCGGTATCAATAAGGATACCGAAGGACTAGGTTATATCTCTGGTAACAATGTCATGATTGTTTCTGAAGATAATTACGCATCCAAACTAAATATTGACGAGTTTGTGACTTCTATCGATGGCGGCCTTCCTACTTCCCAAAGGTATCGGCCCTTATCGTTTGGCTCAAGTAACAAGGGGCTAGAAGGCGTAACTGCTCGTAAAGCGAATGGCAACCAGCTTGCGAGAGTTTATGCCTGTCAAGAAGGTACACAATCTAGTAGTAGTGCGGTTATGAGAGTTGTGCAATTCGATATACCAGCAACTGATCCAGGGGTTTTGCTTTCCTATGATAGTAATTTAACCGTTGATGAGCCGTTTAATGCTGAGCAGGCATTTGCAGGGGTTGTTACTGATATAGCCGGTATGATGTACGATGATCGAACAGGAGATTTAATCATTGTTAGTCAAGAAAGTGAAAAGGCAATTCAGGTAAACCCCGATACAGGAGCTATTGTTTCCACCTTAAACTTAGAAGGCGCGCCGCAATTTGAAGGCGTAACCTTAGGACCCAATAAGGAATTGGTGTTTGTCAGCGAAGGTAATTGGATTCGAATATACTCAGAAAATTAACTGCTTAGGGCGCCTCGTTAGAGGCGCATACTTTTCGAAAATTAATCTGCTATTGATTTTGAAAATCTAACCAGTATCTTAGACAGATAGCTAATTCGATACCTCAGTAATACGGCCGCCAGTCCGCTCGACTTCCTTCTTGAACAATGTTCATAAAGGTGGGTTACTAAGTGATAACCAATATAGGCATCGACGATTGGCTGTTGCAGCTGTAAATTCTTTTCATATCCCTCAACAAATGATTCCACCAATCTTTTATAACGATGTCTTAACCAAGGAAATTGAGATTTAAGCATAATTTCGGCAATAAATTGTCCAATATCAAAAGCGACGTATTCGTGGTGAGCATCTTCAAAATCAACCAGATTAACCTGTTGAAGATTGCATAGAATATTTCGATAAGCAAAATTACCGTGCACCTGGCATACAGGACCTTCAGGCTCTTGGCTGGTAAGGTGTTTAAATTGGCGACTGATTAATTGTAATCTTTCCAAAGTTACCGAGTGTTTTTGATTGTTTTTTAGAAATTGAAGCATGCGGTCTAAGTTAGTTTGACGATTGTCAAATTCGCCAATAAGAGATTTTGTCGTGCTCGAAAGCTTGTGATAACTTCCTAGCCAAATTCCACAGCGGTAAATTGTCTCATTCAGTTGGTCAGCATTATAAGACCATTTAAACAGATTTTTATTAAAAATATCGTTGAAGTTTTCTCCACTGCAGCCCGACATAAGCATTGCTTTGTGTTCTAACCACAAAGAAATTGGTTTTGACATCGAGTAACCATTTTCCATGGATTGGGCATATTGCCATGCTCCTTGGAGCAAATCATATTCTTTTTGCAAGTCGTTGGAATCCAAATCTAACTGCTTAACAACTTTTAAACCTCGTACTTTTAGTATAAAAAATACAGCTAGATCGCGTAAAGTGATCTTATAAATTCGTCTATCGTCGTCGTATATTATTTCAAATGACAGTTGGGGGCGATTTCGTAAAGAAAGTTCCTGTTGAATCGATTTTTCTATTTCTACCACCAGCTCCTGTTCTAGACTGGGATGTTTATTTTGCATTATTACAATCCTTTATGTATCGTTTAAGCATTTTTAGCCTATTAAAAAGAGTGAATATGAGCTTTAGCACGAAGCCTTTTAAGTCGTGATTGAAAGCTTGTACCGCATTTAATGATTGTTGTTTTGGGTGCCATCGTTCTACCCATTTAGGGAATGTATTAAAATTAATGTGCTTCAATTTAGGTTCGGCGATAGCGTACTCTATTATTTTTTTTATTAGTATTGAGCCGGGCCCACTTCGGGCTAGCGTTTCGTTGAAGGTTATCTTATGCAGGTATAGACTCGATGGACTTTGAAATCCAATTGCAGCTGCGATTAATAAATCACTATTATATAATAAAAATATCCTCGAGTTCGACGACGATGAAAAATCTTCCCAGCAATTTTGGTAAAATGATTTTGTGTCGGCTTGGCAGGCTATAGCCGATTTTTTTTGCCCTTTCCAGCCCTGCATTTCAA
>Ga0316209_1001240_pt1 | contig 28735 bp, 23 predicted proteins | sample 6monopyrite_MG_FD_204945 | JGI IMG/M metagenome (GOLD analysis project Ga0316209, IMG submission 204945) | Microbial mat bacterial communities from mineral coupon in-situ incubated in ocean water Damariscotta River, Maine, United States -... | ecosystem: Environmental > Aquatic > Marine >...
CTCAAATTAAACTGACTGAATACAGCCATGGTGCTGGTTGCGGCTGTAAAATCGCGCCTGGACTACTGGAAGATATTTTAAAAACCTCCTCTGCCCCTTTTACTGATCCACGACTTTTAGTCGGTAATGTCACTAAAGACGATGCTGCTGTATATGATTTAGAAGATGGCACTTCGGTCATTAGTACGACTGACTTTTTTATGCCTATTGTGGATGATCCCTTCGAATTTGGCCAAATTGCCGCAACCAATGCAATTAGTGATATTTACGCCATGGGCGGTAAGCCCTTAATGGCAATTGCTATTTTCGGATGGCCCATTAGTAAGCTCGGACCGGATGTTGCATCTCAGGTAATTGAAGGTGGACGCTATACCTGCAAACTCGCGGGTATCCCTTTAGCTGGTGGCCATTCTATTGATGCCCCCGAGCCGATTTTTGGTTTGGCGGTTACCGGCATTGTTGAAAATTCCCAGTTAAAACGTAATGATATGGCCACTGCAGATTGCACTCTGTTTTTAACCAAGCCTTTAGGTATTGGTATTTTAACGACTGCTGAAAAGAAAAAATTACTCAAGCCTGAACATTCGCGTATTGCACCTGACACTATGTGTCAGCTAAATATACCCGGCGCAGAATTTGCCAAACTCGATTACGTTACCGCAATGACTGATGTTACTGGTTTTGGATTAATGGGGCACTTATCTGAAATTTGTGAAGGTAGTAATGTTAATGCCATTATTGATTATTCAGCAGTACCTAAACTAGCTGAAGTTGAAAATTATATTGCACTTGGTTGTTCGCCCGGTGGCGCACAACGCAACTTTGATAGTTACGGTCATAAGCTCGGTGAGATGACAGATCTACAAAAGAAAATTCTCTGTGATCCACAAACATCTGGCGGTTTACTCGTTGCCGTAAAAAATTCACATGTAAATGAATTTATCGAATTTTCAAAAACACTGTCACTAAATTTATCACCCATAGGTGAACTCTCTTCTGCTGATGATTCAGCATCTTTAATTAGTATAAGATAATTTATTACATGGCTTCAATGATGGATTTACCGCAAACCGATGATTACCTCTCGTTATTTTTAAATGATACGCCTTTACTAGATGTACGTGCGCCGGTTGAATTTAGTCAGGGTGCTTTTCCCTATTCTAATAACTTACCCATTATGGATGATCAGGAGCGTGAAGATATTGGTATTCGTTATAAAGAGTATGGCCAGGATGAAGCTATTAAGCTAGGCCATAACTTAATACAAGGCGCTGTTAAAATTACGAAAGTTGATCGCTGGGAAAATTTCTTTCAAGCAAACCCTAAGGCTATACTTTATTGCTTTCGTGGCGGGATGCGATCAAAAATTTCACAACAGTGGATATATGAACGTACTGGAAAAATATTTCCTCGTGTTAAAGGTGGTTATAAAGCCATGCGCCGCTTTCTCATTGATGAACTAGAAGTTTCTAGCAATGAAATTCAACCCATCATGCTAGGTGGTCGTACCGGTATTGGTAAAACCATTTTATTACAGAAACTAAATCAACAGGTAGATCTTGAAGGTTTATTTCATCACCGTGGTTCTGTTTTTGGTAAACACGTTACCCCACAACCAACTCAAATAGATATTGAAAATAGTCTTTCTATTGAATTGTTAAAACATAGAAATAAACAACACACTCGGTTAATATTTGAAGATGAAGGGGCCAACATTGGCTCTAGAAGAATACCATCTGTCTTATTTGATGCTATGCAACAGGCTCCACTTATTCAATTGGAAGCCAGCATAGATGAACGAATTAATATTACTTTTCAGGAATATATAATTGAGGCTTTAGCTGAGCACCAAAAATTTTATGGCAATGTAGCCGGTTTTATAAAGTGGGCTGATCAGTTACAAGAATCAATAGATAAAATACAACGCCGTCTTGGCGGTGTAAGATATAAAGAACTAAAAGAACTACTGACCCATGCCATACAACAACATCAGTCTAATAATAATTTAGAATTTCACAAAAACTGGATTGAGATTTTACTCGTTGATTATTACGACCCAATGTATGACTATCAGTTTAGTAAAAAAGAAAGTCGGGTTATTTTTAAAGGCTCGCAAGAAGATATTTTAGATTATTTAAAATCTCATTATCAATTAAGTTAAATTGGTTAATACACTATCTGTGCATCTTTTTTAATTTGTTCGAAAATTTTCGAGCCTTTCTCTATTTTTAATTGATATAAAGTATATCCCCAACCACTCTTTTTATTTTCCATATAGGCTTTTGCAACACCATTTATTGGCTCACCACTCAAGTCTGCTACTGATAATGTCATTAAGGCATCTGCAGCTGTAAACTCAAACTGTGAAAATAATATATTAACCTTCTCTGGTGGTGCCTGGAATTCGCTCGCTAATAAACGGCTAAATTCTTCTGTGTTATTTTTAATTCTTTCATTAATTGCAATGAGTGATGCATCTAGTGTGCTATCACCGCTCATTGGTTTATAGCTATCCGCGGCATGTGTCTGCATGGAAACTAACAGTAATATGTATAAGTATTTAAACGCTTGCTTCATATTATTTCCTATTCTATTTGCCTATGCAGAAACTGGAGAAAATTCTGCCGAGTAAATCATCTGAGGTGAATTCACCGGTAATTTCATTGAGTTGCTCCTGAGCCATGCGCAACTCTTCTGCCAATAATTCACCTGCCTGTAGTTCTATTAGATTATGTCTACCCATTTGTAAATGTTGATCTGCATTTTCTAAGGCCTCTATATGACGTCGCCTCGCCATAAAACGACCTTCATTACTCTGTTCATAACCCATACATTGTTTAAGATGCGTTTTTAACAGCTGCATACCTTCACCACTTTTAGCACTTAAAGCTATGTCGGTTTCTGCTGCTGCTTCGATAACTTCTGCTGCTCTGCCAGAAATATCTATTTTATTAAATATACGTGTTACACCAATATGCTTGGGCAGCTGATCTTCAATTTCCAGGTGATCACTCTGTCGATGTGTATCGTCTACCAGTAATAAAATACGATCGGCTTGTTCGATTTCATTCCATGCACGACGAATTCCTTCCTGTTCGACAGGATCATCACTTTCCCTTAATCCCGCAGTATCAATAACATGTAAAGGTAAGCCATCGATTTGAATGTGCTCGCGTAACACATCACGAGTTGTCCCCGGTATATCGGTGACAATGGCAGACTCTCTACCGGCTAATTGATTTAATAGACTCGATTTACCGGCATTCGGCCGGCCAGCTATAACCAGTGTCATACCTTCACGAAGCAGACAACCCTGACGTGCCGAGCTAAATACTTCTGCTAGCGCCACTTCTATAGTAACTAATTTACCTTCTACCTTGCCATCACTCAAAAAATCTATTTCCTCTTCTGGGAAATCAAGCGCGGCTTCAACATATAAGCGAAGTTCGATTAATTTATCGACAAGATCGCGGATATTTTGCGAAAATTCACCCTGCATTGATCTAACAGCTGCCTTTGCTGCCTCTGCAGACTCCGCTTCTATTAAGTCTGCAACAGCTTCTGCCTGCGCCAGGTCCATTTTGTCATTTAAAAATGCCTGCTCGGTAAATTCACCAGCTCGTGCGGGCCTTGCACCCAACTCCAATACGCGCTGTAACAACATATCCAGCACAACCGGGCCGCCATGTGCCTGTAGTTCCAGTATATCTTCACCGGTAAACGAATTAGGGTTTTGAAAGAAAACCGCAATACCAGTATCGATAACGACACCATCTTTATCTACAAACGGTAGATAATCGGCTTTTCGGATATTAGGTGTTTTTTTGAGGATTTTCTCTGCAATATCGTGACTTTTCGGCCCTGATACCCGTACGATACCAACACCACCTCTGCCGGGCGCTGTGGCGACTGCTGCAATGGTTTCGGATTTTGAACTCGTCATAGAGAATGGTTTTAAATTCAGAAAACTCTTTTTACCACGGTGATCACCGTGCTCATAGAAAAAGCTGACTTATATTCGCTTACCTTAAAGAGTAGACAAATATAAGTCGGCTATTGTTACTTTTCGCCCGCTTCAATTCGCCTGGTTATTACCCATTGCTGAGCGATTGAAAGGGTGTTGTTTACTACCCAGTAAAGTACCAAACCTGCCGGGAAGAACAGGAAGAACACGGTAAATACGATAGGCATAAACTGGAATATCTTCTGCTGAACAGGATCAATCGGCGCTGGATTCAGCTTCTGCTGAATATACATTGTCGCGCCCATTAATAATGGCAGGATAAAGTATGGATCTTGTACAGAGAGGTTCTGTATCCACAATGCGAATGGCGCATTACGCATTTCAACTGATTCAAGTAATACCCAGTAAAGCGCTATAAATACCGGAATTTGCACCAGAATGGGTAAGCAACCACCGAGTGGATTGATTTTCTCTTCCTTGTACATCTTCATCATTTCTGCAGACATACGTTGACGGTCATCTCCATAGCGTTCTTTTAAGGTTGCCAGTCTTGGGGCAACCTTACGCATTTTCGCCATTGAGCGATAACCGACTTCTGACAGCTTATAAAATAGCGCCTTAACTGTAATGGTTAGGAAAATAATTGCCCAGCCCCAGTTATCAAACATTCCATGGAATTGCTTTAGCAACCAGAATAAGGGCTTAGATAATATCGTCAGAATGCCATAATCAACTGTCAGTTCCAGACCAGGTGCCACCTTTTCCAGCTCATCCTGTAATTTAGGGCCAACCACTAGCTGGCTCTTAAACTCAGCTGGCACACCACTTGTAGCTATAACCGCCGGGGAACGCATGCCTAAAATATAGCGATTACTGGTTGGATGCGAGGTATAGGTAAAGTTGCTTTGCTGTTGATCGGGCACCCACGCAGACAAGAAGAAGTGTTCTATCATGGCGATCCAACCACCCTTCATATCCGATTTAAAGGTCTCATCAGCAATATCGTCAAAGTCTAGCTTTTCATATTTAATTTCATCGTTAAATACCACACCGCCCACATAAGTCGGAATCATCATTGATTCACTGGCTTGCTGCGAACGAACTAGCTGACGGTATTCTGATCCTGACCAATTATCCGCCGTTACGGTATGCTCAACGTTAATGACATAGCTGGCACGATCAAATGTAAATGTTTTGCGAACATTCACACCCTCTTTTTGCCAATACAGAACGACCTTAAGTGAATCTACACCTTCTTCTAAACGATACTCTGTTTTTTCTGCCTGATAGATATCTTTATGATTAGGTGCCACATAGCCTGAAGACACCAGGCCAGATTGAACTGTGTGATATTTACTTTCTTTTGTCGTAAATAAGCGAAATGGCTTGTCCATTTCATCTGCACTTAGCTGATATTCGCGTAAATCCAACTGGTAAATAGTACCGCCCTGTGTATCGATCAGTAAATCAAGTACATCCGTTACTACATGAACAGATTGGCGATTAGAAACTGCTGCTTCTGCTATGGGTAAAGCTGGTTCACCTGGAGCTGCCGCTGAGTTTGGAATATCTGCAGCCGGTAGCGCTGATATTTCTGCATCCGACACCATGGATGCTGGAGATGCCGCCTGCGTAATCTCTGGTTGTGGGCCGTAATCTTTTTGCCACTCCTGATATAGCAAAAACAGAGTAAAGAAGAATGCGAGATAAAGTAGGGTACGTTGGTTTTCCATTATGATTCTTAGCTTCTTATTAGTTTACTTATATATAAGCGACTTAATGCTTACAGTCAGATTTATGCGATTTATGCTCTTTCTCTGGTAATGGGTCATAACCACCTTCGTGCCAGGGATGACACCGGCCTATTCTTTTCATTGCCATCCAGCTACCGCGCAATATACCAAATTCAGTAATAGCTTCAACAGCATATGCAGAACACGTTGGAGTATAACGGCAATGGGGCGGCAAGTAAGGACTAATAGCATATTGATAAATGCGGATTATTCCGATGAGGATTTTGCGCATTGCTTTTGCAGCCTGTTCCAGTGTTGTTGCAACGATTGCAATATCTGTTGGTTATCTGCGTTTTTGGTGACAGGTTTTGCCATAACGACCAAATCGATATCTGGCATTTTATGCATATTTAGACGGAAGCTTTCTCGAATCAATCGCTTAATTCTGTTCCTGTCTACCGCAAGCTTGGCATTTTTCTTTGAGATTGCTAAACCTAGACGAGCATGACTTTTGTCATTTGAAACCGCTAATATTGTAAGTAAGCGGTCACTTGAACGTATTGGCTTTTTAAATACCCGACTAAACTCATCGGGCTTAAGCAAACGAGCATGCCGAGGAAAACTAAATCCCGGGCATGCTCTTATATCTGTCATCTAGTGTGTAAAAACAGCAAATGCTGAATTAAGCAGATAGACGCGCTCTACCTTTCGCACGACGTGATTTCAATACTTTGCGGCCACCAACAGTTGCACTGCGTGCGCGAAAACCGTGTGTACGTGCGCGCTTAATGCGGCTTGGTTGAAAAGTTCTTTTCATTGGTCCGGACCTAAATATGTCTATTAAAAATTGGGCATGTATTCTACATCGCGGATAGGCCTATAGTCAAAGCTATATGGAGTTATTTTTCACTCTACCCATACCTGCTTTTGTACGGGTGATTTAAATAGAATAAAGATTGGGTAAAAAGCTGCTATTTGGTAACCTGTAGCGGCTGGGGTACCTTAACTTTGATAATATTGTTTCCCGGCATTTAATTGCGGGTTAAAATCGCCAATCACCTTTAATAAAACTACCTGTATTTTTGCTTAATCATTTATATTTTTTCATATGAGTCACTCATATGAAACTTCAATGCGGCTAAAGCTAAATACATACTGGGGATTATTTCGTGTCGACAACTTTGTGGAATCAGTGTTTACAGCGCCTTGAACAGGAGCTATCTGATCAACAGTTAAACACCTGGATTCGACCTTTACAAACAGAAGAGTCGAATGACCAGCTGTGCCTGTTTGCCCCTAATAGCTTCGTTATGGACTGGGTTAAACAAAACTTTTTACAACAAATAACTGATATTTGCCAGCAAATCGACACAAATAGAGATATTTCTGTGAAGTTAGATGTAGGAAGTAAAAAAGCGAAAAGCATATTAAACCCCGTTCCCGCACAACAATCACAAGCGATTCAAGCCCCTCCATCTTCACCACCTTCTATGGAAGAAGCACCTTTAGAAGAACACCTGGAGCATCACTTAAATATTGGTCATACTTTTGACAATTTTGTGGGCGGAAAAAGTAATCAACTGGCAAAAGCTGCTTCAATACAAGTAGTGGAAAATCCGGCCGGTTCTTACAACCCTTTATTTTTATATGGTGGCGTCGGTTTAGGTAAAACCCATTTAATGCATGCCGTGGGTAATCAGATTTTACTGAATAATCCCTCATCTAGAATTGTCTACTTACATTCTGAACGCTTTGTTTCGCAAATGATTAAAGCATTGCAACACAATAAAATGGATGAATTTAAGCAGTTTTACCGTACGCTGGACGTGCTGCTAATTGATGATATTCAATTCTTTGCTGGAAAAGAACGTTCTCAGGAAGAATTTTTCCATACTTTTAACGCCTTACTGGAAAGCGGTAGCCAGATCATTTTAACCTGTGATCGTTATCCGAAAGAGATTGATGGCCTGGAAGAACGCCTAAAATCACGCTTCGGCTGGGGTTTACCGGTATGTATAGAGCCGCCAGAGCTAGAAACCCGTGTGGCAATTTTGCATAAAAAAGCAGAGGAGTTTGGTATTGAGCTACCTAACGAAGTCGCTTTTTTTATCGCTAAACGAATTCGTTCTAATATACGCGAACTTGAAGGCTCTTTGCGCCGTGTAATGGCTACCGCCAATTTTACAGGTAAGCCAATTACGCTCGAGTTTGCTAAGGAAACATTACGTGACTTAATCGCCTTGCATGATCGGCTTGTTACCATAGAAAATATACAAAAGACCGTTGCAGAGTATTTTAAAATTAGAATATCTGATTTACATTCTAATAGCCGTAGTCGTTCTATTACACGACCGCGTCAAATGGCCATGGCATTATCCAAAGAGCTAACCAACCATAGCTTACCTGAAATTGGTGGTGCATTTGGTGGCCGTGACCATACGACCGTTTTACATGGCTGTAGAAAAATTGCTGAATTAAGACAATCCGATTCAAAAATAGATGAAGATTATATAAATCTATTACGCATACTAAGCAATTAAGCGGCTTATAGAGTAAAGATAAAAACCTGTGGATAAGTATTGTATAGTCGCAGGTACAAATATGAAGGTAAAAGTTATCCACATTCTGTCTACAGTTTACGGGGTAGCAATCCAAGTGTTGTTAGTAAGTAGTCACATGGTTTAAGTGATTGATATTATTAGTTATTATTAAGTTATCCACAAAAACAAGGGTGCTTTATAATAACTATTAAATATATATAAATATGTTTTAATAATTAGGAACATCAATGAAAATCAAAATCCAGAGGGATGATCTATTAAATCCTCTTCAACAAGTGATCGGTGCAGTCGAAAAAAGACAGACCTTACCTGCTCTCGCCAATGTGTTATTCAAATCCTCTGAAAACCATTTCACCCTGACAGCAACTGATCTTGAAATTGAGCTGGTTTCAACGGTTAACCAAATGATGGATCAGGCCGGTGAAATTACCTTACCGGCTAAAAAGTTATTAGATATATGCAAAGCACTGCCTAACGATGCAGAATTAACTATTGAAGTAAAAGCAGATAAAGCGCTTATTCAGTCTGGTAGAAGTCGATTTAGCTTAACTACCCTGCCTGCCTCAGACTTTCCTGCACTAGATGATATAAGTAGCCTTTACGAATTTAGCGTTCCGCAAAAATTACTTAAGTCATTAATTGAAAGAACATCTTTCGCCATGGCTCAACAGGATGTTCGTTATTACTTAAACGGTTTAATGCTTGAAGTTGCAACAGGTGTGTTACGTGCTGTTGCAACAGATGGGCATAGATTGTCGTTTTGTGAAAAAAATATCGATGCAGATTTAGCAGATAACAAGCAGGTCATAATCCCTAGAAAAGGCGTTAGTGAATTACAGAGATTACTCTCGGATACTGATGAAGAAGTAAAAATTATATTAGGAAACAATCACATACAGTGTATTTTACCCAATCAAAGATTTACCTCTAAATTAATTGATGGTCGTTTCCCTGATTATAAGCGTGTTATGCCAGAAAATAGTGGAAATAATATGGTTGTTAACCGTGATGCTATGAAGCAGGCTTTAGTTAGAGCTTCAATTCTTTCAAATGAGAAGTATCGTGGAATCCGCATGATTATGGAAAACAATTTATTAAAGCTTCAGGCACAGAATCCAGACCAGGAAGAAGCAGATGTTGAAATTGAAATTCATTATGATGGCCAACCTATCGAAATGGGTATTAACGTTAATTATATGATTGATGTATTAAACACTTCTTCACAGGAAACGGTTCAAGGCTTCATTAAAGACGCAAATAGTAGCTGTTTACTTATGTTTCCAGATGAAGCAGAAGCTAAATACGTTATTATGCCAATGCGTCTTTAACCTCCCCTGTTTGTTATGAGCCTAATAAGGCTTGAAATTCAAAATTTTAGAAACCTTCACTCAGCTCTTATCGAGCCGGATGAAGGTCTGAACCTGATTACGGGTGAAAATGCAGCGGGCAAAACCAGCTTATTAGAAGCTATTTTTTATATGAGTTACGCTCGCTCTTTCCGTAGCTCACAAGTAAAACATCTTATATCTCATGAATTTGAGTATTTTCGCTTAATGGGTAATCTGGCTGAAAATAATACTCGCGTGGGTATTGAGCGTTATACAGATTCTCAGCTCATTCGTGTTAATAAAAAAACAATCCATAAAACATCTGAATTATCTGCGCTACTTCCTGTTCTTGTATTACATCCTGATAGTCACCAGCTTATTTCATCAGGCCCTGATCATCGAAGGCAGTTTATGGACTGGGGTGTGTTCCACGTGGAACATCAATTCCTGAATTCCTGGAAAAAATATAAAATAGCCTTGAGTCAAAGAAATGCGGCATTACGTATGGGTCAAACAGATAAGCTGTGTTCTCTCTGGAATAGTGAATTGGTAGAACATGCTAGCGTAATAAAGGATCTACGGCTCAAATACCTGGAATCAATTCAGAATATTACCAATGAACTGGCAATCGAGCTTTTTCCAGAGCATTGTATTCAACTGAACTATAAGCGTGGCTGGCCTAGTGAAGTTGAGTATGAAGATTATCTAATAACAAATTTATCTAAAGACAGAGATAAAGGATTTACCCAATCTGGTCCACATAGAGCAGATGTGAAAATACTAGTAAATGGGCAACCAGCTCAGTCTTCTATATCCAGAGGACAACAAAAAAAACTGGTTACCTTACTTAAGATTGCACAACTAATGCTTTTTTCTAAAAACTCTTCAAATAAGTGCGTTTTATTATTCGATGATTTACCTGCTGAATTAGATCAGGAAAATCAGAATAAGATAATGAATATATTATCTAAACTCAATATACAGCTTTTTATTACAGCTATTGACGCTAAACAGATAAATTGCACGTATTGGGATCATTATAAAGTGTTCCACGTGGAACATGGTGAGGTTGTGGAAAACAAGGATATTTAAACAAGCATAAAAAAACTGCTTTTAATCACCTCGTTCGGGGGATTTCAGTTATAATAATCGCTCATTTTCAGGGGATTTTTATGAGCGAAGCCACGGCTTACGATTCTTCCAGTATCAAGGTTTTAAAAGGTCTAGAGGCCGTTAGAAAGCGTCCCGGTATGTATATCGGTGATACTGATGACGGCACCGGATTACACCATATGGTGTTTGAGGTTGTAGATAATTCAATTGATGAAGCATTGGCGGGTCATTGCGATGAGATTAATGTCCTCATTCATACGGATAACTCAATTTCGGTAAGTGATAATGGTCGAGGTATACCGGTAGATATTCACGAAGAAGAAGGTGTTTCTGCCGCTGAAGTTATCATGACGGTTTTACATGCCGGTGGTAAGTTTGATGATAATTCTTATAAAGTTTCAGGTGGCCTGCACGGTGTCGGTGTTTCAGTCGTAAATGCCCTTTCTAAAAAATTAGAATTAACTGTTCAACGTGCTGGAAAAATTCATAAGCAAGAATATAGTCTGGGTGAGCCAGTGGCTCCGATGGCCGTTATTGGTGAGACAAAAACTTCTGGAACAGAGCTACGTTTCTGGGCTTCCGAAGACACATTCACCAATATCGAATACCATTACGATATTTTGGCTAAACGCCTGCGTGAGTTATCGTTCCTAAACTCAGGTGTTCGTATTGTATTAACGGATAAGCGCACAGATAAGCAGGATATTTTTGAATACGAAGGCGGTATTAGCGCTTTTGTTAAGCACCTAAACAAAAATAAAACACCATTGCACGAAACCGTTTTGCATTTTGTAGCTGAGAAAGATGGTATTGGTGTTGAAATTTCTATGCAGTGGAATGACTCCTATCAGGAAAATATCTTCTGTTTTACCAATAATATACCGCAGCGTGATGGTGGTACTCATTTGGCTGGTTTCCGTGGTGCGCTTACACGTAGTCTTAATCAGTATATGGACAAAGAAGGTGTAGCGAAAAAGAATAAAGTTACAACAACCGGCGATGATATGCGTGAAGGCTTAACCGCTGTGCTATCTGTTAAAGTGCCTGACCCTAAATTTTCATCACAGACAAAAGATAAGCTGGTTTCATCGGAAGTTAAAACCGCCGTAGAACAGGCGATGGGTGAGAAGTTTCAGGAGTTCCTGGCGGAAAACCCAACGGATGTACGTGCCATAACAGCAAAAATTGTAGAGGCAGCATGCGCGCGTGAAGCTGCACGTAAAGCACGTGAAATGACACGTCGCAAAGGTGCGCTAGACATTGCGGGCCTACCCGGGAAATTAGCAGATTGTCAGGAAAAAGACCCTGCTCTATCTGAACTGTATTTGGTGGAAGGGGACTCTGCGGGTGGTTCCGCAAAGCAGGGGCGTGATCGTAAGACACAGGCTATTCTACCGCTGAAGGGTAAAATACTAAATGTAGAAAAAGCACGTTTTGACAAGATGCTACAGTCTGCAGAAGTTGGTACGCTAATTACTGCATTAGGTTGTGGTATAGGTAAAGAAGATTACAACCCGGATAAAATGCGTTATCACCGCGTTATTATCATGACCGATGCGGACGTCGACGGATCACATATCCGTACCCTGCTATTAACTTTCTTTTATAGACAAGTGCCAGAATTGATTGAACGCGGTTATATTTATATTGCACAGCCACCGTTGTATAAAGTGAAAAAGGGTAAGCAAGAACGTTATGTAAAAGATGATCAGGAATTAACGGATTACTTATTGCAGTTAGCCTTATCAAATGCACATTTACATGTACAAAAAGATACACCGGCAATATCAGAGCTAGCACTGGAAGAATTGGTAAAATCTTATATTGCTGTACAAACTGTCATTACTCGTTTATCGCGGCGTTATGATGCAGATATTTTAAAGCAGATTCCTGATTTACCGGTATTTTCTACTGAAGCTTTGAAAGATTCGGCTAAAACTCAGGATTATTTAGATAAGTTATTGATTTTAATGAATAATTCAAAACCTACAGGGGTTGAATATCAGGTATCAAGTAATCAGCAAGAAGAAGCAGCTTATCCGCAATTGAATATAACTAAAATTGTTCATGGCCTGGATCATTTAACTACTTTCACAGCAGACTTTTTTGAAAGCCCAGAATATCAAATGATGGCAGAGCTATATCAGAAGCTGGACGGTTTATTTGCAGAAGGCTCGTATATTCAACGGGGTGAGAAAACCTTTACGGTTTCTAGCATTGCGGATGTAAAAGACTGGTTATTTGAAGAAGCCCGTAAAGGCTTAAATATTCAGCGCTATAAAGGCCTGGGTGAAATGAATCCTGAGCAATTATGGGAAACTACAATGAACCCTGAAACGCGACGTATGCTACAAGTGCGTATTGAAGATGCTATTGCCGCAGATGAAGTATTTACCACGCTTATGGGTGACCATGTAGAGCCGCGCCGCGAATTCATTGAAGAAAATGCACTTGCAGCGATGAATATTGATACTTAACTAGCTTAACTTATTCATAAGTTAAGTTTTGTTTGCTATTGCTTTGTGAAGAAAGACTTTCACGGGATTGGATCATGACTAATCGTAGTGCATTTAGATATGGCACTACACCATTTTCAATCATAATTTCCTTGCCTTTTCGGCTATGTGCAAATTTTATAAAGTCTTTAATTTGCGCTAGTTTGGGGCTTTTAGGGTTATAAGTAATGTAAAGTGGTCTATATAAAGCATATTGGCCGCTTTTAATCGTTTTATAGTCAGGTTGCTTATTATTTAAACTCAGTATTTTTACATTCCTGAGTCTTGCGCTGCTAACACCCGTAATGGCGATAGCATCGGAGTCTTTCTCAATCGCTTTTTCTAATGGACCGCTAGACTTAAACTGCTGACTGAAAGCAAACCCCTTACTTATATCAGAAAAAATTAAAGAGCGAATAGAATAGCCTACCCCTGAAATATTTCCCTTGCGTGTAAATAGCTTGATTGGCTTGTTTTCACCGCCAACATCTTTCCAGTTAGTGATAGTGCCGGAGTAAATTTGTTTAATTTGAAATAGGGATAAATTAGACACCGGGTTATCAGGGTGAACAATAATAGCTAAGGCGTCCCATGCAACTGGCTCAAATGCACTCGTAGTTTCCAGTTTATTATTTGGCAGATGAAATCTGCAAGATCCACCAAAGTCAGCAGCCTGGTTTGCCACATCACGAATACCACGCGTTGCCCCACCACCCTGTAAATCAATTTGTGTGCCCTTGGATCGTGTATATGCCTCAGCGAGCTTAGTCATATAAGATTTTTTACTAATGCCACAACCTACCCAATTAAGTATGTTGTCTTCTTGAGAGTAAGATGGAGTAGAAAATAGAAGCAGAAAAAAAGCTAAAAAAGAACAATTTAATGAAAATTTCAAAGTGTAATATCCTATAAAGTTAATAAAACATAGTGTAACCACTGTAATATTAAGTTAAATCAATTTAAAAATAATATATTAACTATCAGTAAGTTAATATATTAATGGGAGAAATATATTTATTATTTTTAATTATTAAATGATACTTGAGTATAAAACAAAATCTACATTGTTGCAGTGTTGTCCCGTTAACTTACTAAACCTGCCTTCACAGGTATGACGAAGTTCTACTTCATGTTATATCACTTTAACCTTAATAACAGCACGCTATAACAAGCTAAAAGTTCTTCATTTAAATAGTTAAGCGGATACCAGTGATAATGTTGTAGTAAAAACCACACTGTAAATTTTTAAAAATACTAATTTTCTGGTTCCCAGGCTACAGCGGAAAACGGCTCGTCTAACGGTGTTTTAGCCAGATGATTGGTGTAATTGCTGAGGGTTTTCTGAGCAACACCTACTAATATATCTAAAATATGAGATTGCTCATAACCAGCTTCTAAAAAAGTCTGAACATCCGCATCTGCTAACCAGCCTTTATTTTCTACAATCAGGCGTGTGAACTGACGAAGCGCCTGAAGTTTAGGGTCGATAATTGGTATATCATCACGAATAGCCTGTACTACTTCCATTTCGATATCTTGCATAGATGATATTGCTGTGTGTGCAGCCATGCAGTAACGGCAATCATTAAAGTGACTAACAGTAAGTAACACGATTTGTCGTTCAGTTGCAGACAGGCCAGATTTAGAGAATATATTCGCAATGCTTAAATATGCCTCAGTAATAGCAGGAGAGCTAGCCATAACACCGATTAAATTGGGTATAAAATTAAAAGCCTGCTGTGTTTGTTCAAGCATGGGTTTTGAATCTTCAGGCGAGTTTTGTAAAGTTAAAACAGGAAATACCGGCATTTTAGTCTCCATTATTGAATGATTGTTCAACTATAATAGTAATAATTGAGTGAGTATTCAACAACTGTTAAAATGGATAATAAATTAGCAAGGGTATTTATATGGCCAGACCACAGGAATTTGAATATAAAGAGGTGCTAAATAGTGCAATGCAGCTATTTTGGCGTAATGGCTATGCAGCAACGTCAATTAAAGACTTAACTGATGCGACAAATTTACAACCAGGTAGTTTATATGGGACGTTCAAGAATAAGCGTAGCCTGTTCCTTCAGTCATTAGATTTTTATTTTTTAAATTTATATGAATCAATCCATAAAATTTTACATTCAGAAAAACCTCCGTTAGAACGCATAAATATTTTTTTTGATTACTTTATAAGTCAGTCAGTAAAAGATAATGATAGAAAAAGTTGTTTACTTGTAAATACCCTATTAGAAATTTCACCGCAAGATAGAGAGATAAACAAACAAGTGAGTGATATGTTTCTTAAGATAGAAAATGAGTTTTTCAAGGTGTTAATAGAAGCACAAAAAAACGGTGACTTAGATAAACAAAAGGAACCTCAAGCCTTAGCAAAAATGTTAATGAGCGGTATATTTGGATTACAGGTATATAATAGAATGCAGCCAGACCATCAAGGCCTTAAAAAAATAATACATAATTTACTATCTACGCTTAAAAAATAGAAAACACATACATAAATTAACGACAGCATATTAAGTTGGCGTTCCTGTTAAATTAATCAATAAAGTAAAAACAATGACGCAAGCAATATTAGATATAAGTGGACTACCAAAATTTTCAAAAATAAAAATAAGTGATATAGAGCCAGCAATAGATAAAATTATAAAAATTAATCAGGATGAAATCGCAAGCTTATTAGAAAAAGACGGAGATATAGATTGGTTTACATTAAATAAAACATTAGAGCAGATGGATAATACCCTATCAAGAATTTGGTCACCTGTAAGTCATATGAATTCTGTTGTAAACAGTGATGAATTGAGGGCAGCACATGATGTATGCGTGCCAAAGCTTAGCTCATATTCAACTGAGCAATCACAAAATAGCAAATTATATAAAGCATATAACAGAATAAAAAATAGCGAAGACTTTACTAAACTAGATAAGGCTAGTAAAAAAGTAATTGAAAATGCATTACTACAATTTCAATTGAATGGTGTTGCATTAGCAGAGAATGAAAAATATAAATTCAAAAAAATAAAACAGAATTTATCCAGTTTAAAGTCTAAATTTGAACAAAATGTGATGGATGCAACACAAGCTTTTAGAATACATATAGAAGAAGAAAGTGAACTATCTGGTCTACCAAACTTTGTTAAAGAAATGGCCAAGCAAACTGCACAGGAAGAAGACCTTAAAGGCTGGTTATTTACACTAGATGCACCTTCATATATTGCAGTAATGACCTACTCTGATATAAGAGAATTTCGCCAAGAAATGTATAATGCCTTTACGACAAGAGCTTCAAAAAAAGGGCCTAATGCAAATGAGTTTGATAATAGTAATGTTATGGAAGATATTCTTACATCAAGAAAAGAGATGGCAAACATATTAGGTTATAAAAATTATGCAGAGATATCAATTGCCAATAAGATGGCAGAAACAACAGATGATGTTATTAGTTTCCTAAATAATCTGGTCAGTAAGGCTAAGCCACAAGCTGATGCTGAATTTGAAACGTTAAAGGCATATGCAAAAAATTACTGTGATATCAGAAAAATTGAAGCATGGGATGTCATGTATGTATCGGAAAAATTAAAGCAAAGAGAATATGGTATAAGTCAGGAAGAGTTAAAGCCTTATTTCCCGGCACCTACAGTTATAAATGGCTTATTTGAAATAGTAAATAGATTATATGGAATTACTATTACTGAAAAAACAGAAATAGATGTATGGCATAAAGATGTAAAGTTTTATGAAATAGAAGATGAGAATGGAAATGTTCGAGGGCAATTCTATTTAGATTTATATGCACGAAATAATAAACGTGGTGGTGCATGGATGGATGAATGTATTAGTCGAATGAAATGTGAAGATAATATCCAAACACCAGTCGCATACCTTACCTGTAATTTGACTCCACCAGTAGGTAATAAGCCTGCATTATTAAATCATGATGAAGTGACCACACTATTCCATGAGTTTGGGCATGGATTACAACATATGTTAACGAAAATTGACTCATTATTTGTATCGGGTATCAGTGGTGTAGAGTGGGATGCTGTTGAGTTACCTAGTCAATTTATGGAAAATTGGTGCTGGGAAAAAGAAGGCTTAGCACTAATTTCTAGTCATGTAGATACAGGGGATAAATTACCGGAAGATTTATATGAAAAATTAATAAAAGCAAAAAATTTCCAGTCTGCAATGATAATGGTTCGACAGTTAGAGTTCGCATTATTCGATTTTAGATTACATATGGAATATGCAACGAAAGATTTTAAAAATATTCAAGCTTTATTAAATGAGGTAAGGCATCAGGTGGCGGTAATTATTCCACCAACGCTTAATCAATTTCAGCACGGATTTTCGCATATATTTGCAGGTGGCTACGGAGCTGGATACTATAGCTATAAATGGGCCGAAGTCTTATCAGCGGACGCCTTTTCTAAATTTGAAGAAACGGGTATCTTTAATGAAAAAACAGGTAGAGAATTTTTACATTCTATTTTAGAAACCGGTGGGTCAGAAAAAGCCATGGAGTTATTCAAGAGATTTAGAGGACGAGAACCTAAAATTGATGCATTGTTGAAGCACAGTGGATTAATGAATTAGGTTTTAAATATAGAAAAACTTTATAGTAGATCAGACATAAAAAAGCACTGATAGTGCTTTTTTATGTCTATGTAAAGCGTAATTTAATTTGCGTTAAATTTTGATATTTCTGCTGCTAATTCATCCTGAGATTGTTTAGCCTTAAACTGTTGCCATAATGCTGCATCATTTCTCATACTGGTTTTCAGTGCTTTTTCCGTAGATTTTTGTACACTGTCTTCATTCATACCAACAAGCACATATAAATTACCCGTAGGGCTAGTGCGAGTTTTAACTATTTTTGTACCTACCAGAGTTTGGTTAGTGATTTGCTTTGTAACAGATGTCATTACTTTATCGACAGTTTCTGAATCTGCCTGTCCAGTAGTTTCAACATATTGCTTAACTATATTACGTACTTGAACCTGCATATTTTGTGCAAGTTGAATACGAGCTGAAGTTGCAGCCATGCTCTTCATATAATCATATCCGGCACCGGATTTAGTGGTTGAGCCGATTGCAGTAATTTCAATACCTTTAACAGGTTGGTCACAAATCCAGCCAGGTGCAGCAGTATCCGTAGCATCGGGAAAAACGCAGTCAGAAAAATCTTTTTTAGGGCTACTACATGCCGATAATAATGCGACTGAGAGGCTTAAGCTGATGATATAGCCAGGAAAATTCATTGTAATACTCCAGATGTTTGGATTCCGTATTCTTATAATAGCCAATAAGCTAATAGAGAAGCTAAGATAAATCAATTAAGTATCAAATTAATGCTATCCAGCGGTGATACATTGAGTAACAGCATTAACTATTAGAGAATGAGAAGGTAAAAACTTGTAATAGTTCAATTATCGTTGAATGTCCTAGTCAGATAAACAAGCAGCAACAACGCATTGGTTGCGTCCATTATCCTTTGCCTTATATAAGGCCTGATCAGCTCTTTCAAATACCTTTTCTACAACATCACCTTCGTTAAAGCTACTAATGCCACAGGAGACGGTAATAGTGACAGCTTCACCATGATAATGAAATCCGCAATTCTCAACTTGTTCACGTAGGTCATTTACCAAACGCAAGGTCTCTTCCTGTTTTGTACCAGGCAGCAACATGACAAATTCTTCTCCACCATAGCGAGCCAAAAAATCAGTCGTACGTATTCGTTTATTGAGTAACTGAGCAACCGTTTTTAAAACCTTATCACCGGCTTTATGGCCATAAGTGTCATTTACCTTTTTAAAGAAGTCGATATCCCATATAGCTAAACTTAGTGGCGTATTAAAACGTTTCCATCTTGAAATTTCATCTTCTATACGTTTTTCATATGAGAGTCGATTAGGAATAGTAGTTAAAGCATCAAACATGGCTTGTTTGTTTTTTTCAATAACGATTTGCTTTAATGACTCAGCTTCTTTTTCCAGTGATAGCATACGAGTTTGCATTTGATATACCTGTTGTTGAGATTCTTCAACGCGGGTAATTTCATATTCTCGGTAGTCCACAATATGTGAAGAAATATTATCGAGTTTGGCATTCACACTATTTTTTAAAATCACTAATTCAGTCGCTTGATCAACATCATGTCGAATGTCATTTACGTTGCTATTTATTGTCTTATCAAATTCCTCACCTTTCGATTGAGCATTTTTTAGATTATTTGTTTCTGATTGCAAAAATTGATCCATTGTTTTCAAGCGATCTGTAACCTGCTGTAAAAATGTTTCAAACTCATGTTTTTCTTTTTGCATGCGACTACGAATAGAATTAATCAGCAGTGCAACGTCTTTAAGTAACTTTTTCCAGTCGGCAGGATTTGAATCTGCTTCAAGACGCTGTTTCATCTGATCAACTTCATTCTGTAAATCTGTAGGTACAATTAATTGTTCCAGTAAACGAATAAGCAATTCTTGAATAGATGGCTGTAAAGAACCATCACGTGCAGGTGAACTGGTATTTTGTATAATTTCAGAATCCGAGCTTGTATTCTGAGATACTCTCTGTGAAATAAGAAGTTGGGATAATTGTGTAGATAAGTCTAAAAGTTCAGCTTCCTGCTTGGCATCTCTTACAGATATTTTCAGTGCGGTTAATTTGCCACTGGGTGATTCGGCGTTATCAAGATTATTTAATAAGTTAATTAAGCAATTTTTATAAGTATCTAAATGTAAGTCCTTGCTATCAGCTGCTACTAAATCATTCGCATCAGTAATAGGCCATTCTTTAATAATGGACGTAATTACATCCAGGTTATCCTGCAAACTTTTATCTGAATCGGATTGTTTAATAGAATTAATTGCAGAGTTTGATTTTTCCCGAATAGATTCTGGCCAGGGCAGAATACTTAATATATGTTCAAGTACGGAGGCAATAGCCTGTATATTTACAGCTTGCTGATTGTCTGTTATTTTTGATGATTTATCCGAATTAAAAAGCCGATCTAAGAAACCAGGATTTGAAGAATCAGATACAGGGTCAACAGAGATAGCGCTTTTTAATAAAGCGACAGTTTCTTTTAATAGACTATCGCGTTGATCATCGTCTGACTTATTGAATTGTTTAACTAATTTTTTCTGCTGCTTTTCGCAATTTTTAGGTAATGTTAATTGGCAAACTAGTTTCTCCAGAAGGTCAATTGCCAGGCGGTTTGGTGCAGTTTTTTGATCTTCCAGTTTAGTCAAAACACGCGACATATCATCAACAATAGAATCAAGACGCTGTCGGTTGATGTTGTTTTTTATTGCGGTACGTAATTCATCAATATGTTTATCAAGGCTTTTATGTTGTCCTTCCGCTGCAAGACTTAAGCGTCCAATACTGCGTTTAAGAGCAGTTTCTAATTTTTCCCATTCAGACTCTTTTTGCTCAAGGCTATCAAGCTGATCATAATATTTTTGCTTCCATTGCTCAGTGCCTTGCCCATCTGTTGACATAATGTTCTCTTTATACCGACGATATAGTTCAGAAAATAAAAAAGGAGCCTGATTTCAGGCTCCTTTAAATATAGACCTCGTTTTAAGGCACTACAAGTATATGATTTAAAAAAAGATTATTTTTATTTGGATTCTTTCTTAATTAAATAGTCTGCAACATTCGTCATGCCTTCATATCCGCCAGCATCAGCCGCAGAAATAGTGTACTTTCCGTTAACAGCCAACAGGGGAACGCCACTTATCTTGTATTCCTGTCCTAATTGTAATGCTTGTCTAGCCCGCATTTCTACGGCAAAAGAATCAAAATTAGCCAGGAAGGTCTTTTTATCTACACCTCTAGTAGCTAGAAAGTCAGCGACAGCTTCTTTATTGGATAAACGCTTCTTTTGAATATGCATAGCCTGGAAGATAGCTTCATGGTGTTTTTCATTTTCACCCATTGTTTGAAGTGTGTAATAAGTTTTTGTATGTACCATCCAGCGAGGGTTAAGTGGTGCAGGCATACGTACAAATTTCACATTAGCTGGAAGCGTCTTTTTCCATTTTTTTAATGTTGGTTCAAAACTGAAACAATGCGGGCAGCCATACCAGAAAAATTCGATTATCTCGATATCATCACCAGTTTGCGTGTTTACTGGCTGGCCGAGTTTTTTGTATTCTATGCCTTCGTCGTAGTTTTTAGCGCTGGATAAGGCAGGTAGTAAGACCAGCAGTGTTAGTAGGCTAAAGCGTTTAATGAGTTTCATGTAAGGTTTCCTTTAATGTACTTTTTATACGACCAGAATATAAGTAAAAAATTTCATGCTATTCAATTTGTTTTTATTGATTATGCCATATCCCGGAAACACAAAAGGCTGCAAATGCAGCCTTTTGTTAATAAAGTATAACGCTGGTTATTACTTCATTTGAGCAATATAGTGTGCCACTGCTTCCATTTCAGCGGTAGACATTTTGCTAGCTACTAAACGCATCATTTTGTTGCTGTCGTTAGCACGAGCGCCGTCACGGAAAGCGGTTAGTTGTGCAATTGTGTAAGTTGCATGCTGACCAGCTAACATTGGGAACTTAGCTGTTGGGTTACCAGAACCGTTAGGGCTATGGCAACCCATGCAAGCTGGGAGGCCTTTAGTCATATCGCCACCGCGATAAATGTCTTTACCTAATGCAAGCTTACTGTCGTCAGCTGCAGCTGGAGAACCAGCTTTGCTAGCGAAGAATGCGGCTACGTTTGCTACGTCTTCATCAGTTGCTAATGTAGCCGCCATACCTGCCATAGTCGGGTCTTGACGAGCGCCACTCTTATAGTCGTTTAATTGCTTTGCAAGATATTGTGCATGTTGACCTGCTAACTTAGGAAACATGTCTACAACGCTATTGCCGTCAGGCATGTGGCAGCCAGCACAAATTGCGCCGGCTGTAGCTTCGCCAGCGGCCAGGTCAGCAGCAGAAGCAGGTGCATTTAGGCCAAGTGCCAGGCCTGCGATTGCAATCAGAGATTTGAAATTCATTGTTTGTCTTCTCCAAACGATTTTTATGTAGCTAGTAATACTAGCAGTCAAAATTATATGTAGCCCTAAACTCATAATGAGCGATAGGCAAAAAGTGGCGCAAGTCTACACCAGAACAGCCCTTTCAGCAATTTTGCAGGGTTAAATATGCATAGATGATTTGTAGTAAAATTCGCCGTGGCACAGCAAGATTGGTAGTATGCGCCGAGATTTGAGTAATTTTATTATTTTCACTGTTATATTTCTCATCAGCCCTGTTCTGGTGAGCTTATTGGATTAGCTAATGGTCAATTATTATCGTCGAGCAAGCTTTTTAACCAGTGCCAGCCAGGCATCGCAATTTCCTCAGCTAGATGGGCTGGAGGTGGCGTTTGCCGGGCGTTCCAACGCCGGAAAATCCAGTGCAATTAATACCTTATGCGACCAGAAGGCGCTGGCACGGGTGAGTAAAACGCCGGGGCGTACCCAGCTCATTAACTTTTTTGGGCTAGATGAGCAGCGTTCATTAGTTGATTTGCCGGGTTATGGTTACGCCAAGGTGCCAGAAAAGGTACGTCGTGAATGGCAAAAGCTAATGGAGTCTTACTTAGGTAAGCGCAAACAGTTAGGTGGCTTAGTGGTCATCATGGATATTCGCCACCCCTTAAAGGAATATGACATACAAATGCTTGAATGGTGTGAACAAATGCAAACGCCTGTGCATATTGTGCTTACCAAGGCAGATAAGTTGAAGAAAGGCCCGGCGAGTAATCAGGTGCTTATGGTGAAAAAGGAAATTGCAAAGGCAGGCTTTGAGGTTACTGTTCAAATGTTCTCGGCTTTGAAGAAAACCGGTTTAGAAGAGCTGCAAGCTGTCCTTGATGGCTGGTTCCAACTTTCATTTGAAGATTAGTGTGAATAATTTTGTAAAAAAAACCCAACCACCAGGGTAGTGGTTGGGATTAACATAGAGACCAGCTTGGGGAGGCCAGTCTCAAACTTGCTCGTTCAGGGAGGCGAACGAGCTTGCGCCGGGCTTTAGCGCAATTCGAAAAAAACGTTTCTGCTATCCATGAGTAAAGCTTAATTTGTAGGCTTGTCAAAATAGAATGATGAGTGGTGTAAGCATTATATGCTGCATATAAAGGGCATTAGGCGCATTTTTTTAGGCCTAATGTTAATGACGTTTTAAACTAGTTACGCTATATGATTGTTATTTAGCAGTATTCTTTAAATGCTTTTTTGGCATTATTAATGCGCTTCATCCCAGTTACTGCCAATACCGATATCTACAAGTAAAGGTACATTCAGATCAGCGGCAGATTCCATCTCAGTATGTAGTAATTCGCTGAGCACCTCGAGCTGATTTTCAGCCACTTCAAACACCAGTTCATCATGTACTTGCATAATCATTAAGGCATTAATGTCTGATTGTTGAAGTTTGTTATGTACCATAATCATGGCGCGCTTAATAATATCCGCTGCGCTACCCTGCATGGGCGCATTGATGGCGGTGCGTTCTGCGTATTGGCGACGTTGGCCATTACGGGAATTAATTTCGGGTAAATATAAGCGACGACCAAATAGTGTTTCAACATAGCCAGTTTCATGGGCCTGTTCGCGGGTACTATCCATGTATTTTTTAACACCGGGGTATCGCTCAAAATATAGGTCGATATAGTCCTGTGCCTGATAGCGCGTTACGTTTAGTTGTTTGGCCAGGCCAAAAGCAGACATACCGTAGATTAATCCAAAGTTAATGGCCTTTGCTGCACGGCGCTGCTCGGTTTCAACTTTATCTAATGGCACATCAAAGACTTCGGCAGCGGTGGCACGGTGAATATCTTTGCCCTCACGGAAAGCCGTTAGTAAGCTTTCATCAGCGGATAAGTGCGCCATTATGCGCAGCTCTATTTGTGAGTAATCGGCAGCCAGAATGCAGTTGCCCTCGTCTGCTACAAAGGCCTGTCGAATGCGGCGGCCTTCTGCAGAACGAATCGGGATATTTTGTAAATTGGGATCACTTGATGACATACGTCCCGTCGCTGCACCCGTCTGGTTATAGCTGGTATGTACTCGGCCCGTATTGGCATTAATCTGTAAAGGCAACTTATCGGTGTAGGTTGATTTTAATTTGCTTAAACCGCGATGTTCGAGAATAAGTTTGGGTAGAGGATAGCTTTCAGCCAACTCCTGCAATACATCTTCAGCCGTTGATGGTTGACCTTTCGGGGTTTTACGAATAACCGGTAATTCTAGTTTTTCAAAGAAAATTGCCTGAATCTGTTTGGGCGAACCCAAATTAAATTCTTCACCTGCCTCGGTATAGGCCTGTTGCTCAAGTTCAGCTAGACGTTGTGTTATCTGGTGGCTTTGGTCAGCAAGCATTTGCGCATCTACTTTTACACCGTTGCGTTCTATGTGCTGCAGAATAGGCAGTAATGGCAGCTCAATTTCTTTATATACTTTTTGCAGAGAAGGCTGTGCATTAAGTTGCGCTGAAATGTGTTGGTGCAGACGCAGGGTAATGTCGGCATCTTCCGCAGCATAGGGGCCTGCCTGCTCCAGATCAATTTGATTAAAGGTGAGTTGCTTAACACCCTTACCGGCTATATCTTCAAAATGGACGGTTTCAACATTGAGAAAACGGCTGGCCATACTGTCCATATCATGGCGCTTGGTGGAATCCAGAATGTAGGATTCCAGCAGCGTGTCGTCGCTAATACCCTGCATTTGAATAGCGTGGTTTTGCAACACATGTGTATCGTATTTTAAGTTTTGACCGAGTTTTCCAACGGTGGGGTCTTCGAGCAATGGTTTTAAGCTACCGAGCACTATCTCTTCAGAAAGTTGTTGCGGTGCATCATCGTAATCATGGCCGAAAGGAACATAAGCCGCCTTCCCCGTTTCTATTGAAAAAGAGACGCCAACTACTTTAGCCTTCATATAATCCAGGCTGGTAGTTTCCGTATCAAAGGCAAAAACATTAGCTTGTTTAAGCTGAACTAGCCAATCGTCAAACTCGCTTTGAGTGAGTATGGTTTGATATTCAGTTTTTATCTCAGGCGCGGTGGTAATAGTAGAGGCGTCGTCTGCCCCGCTCAGCTCGGATAGCCAGGTTTTAAATTCATATTTGGAATATAACTCGCGCAAAGCTTCAGTGTTTGCCGGTTGTAGTTCCAGCTCTTCGTGTGTTTTGTCGAGTTCTACATCACAAACAATGGTAGCGAGCTGATACGAGAGCGGTAATTGTTCGAGCCCTTCACGTAAGTACTCGCCTACCTTGCCTTTAAATTCATCGGCATGGGCAATAATATTGTCCACCGACTCATATTCCTTTAGCCACTTAACGGCGGTCTTTGGACCTACTTTATTTATACCGGGAATGTTGTCGGCGCTGTCACCAATGAGAGCCAGATAGTCGATAATTTTTTCTGGCGGCACTCCAAATTTTTCTAGTACGCTATCTGGTGTGCTGATGTGATTATTCATAGTGTTAATCAGGCTTATTTTATCTGTTACTAGCTGTGCCAAATCTTTATCGCCGGTGGAAATTAATACGTCGTATCCTGCCGCCGCCGCTTGCTGAGCGAGTGTACCCAGCACATCATCGGCCTCCACATTGGGTACTACAATGCGTGGATAACCAAGGGCGTCAACCAGTTGATGAATCGGTTCTATTTGTGTGCGTAAATCATCCGGCATGGGGGGGCGATTGGCCTTGTACTCTTTATACATATCATTACGAAAAGTCTTACCTTTGGCATCAAATACCACTGCCATATGTACAGGTTGGTATTCCTGTACCAACTTTTTCAGCATATTAATAACGCCGTAAATGGCACCGGTAGGTTGCCCTTTCGAAGAAACTAAAGGCGGTAAGGCATGAAATGCCCGGAATAAATAAGAAGAACCATCAACTAAAATAAGGGGAGCTTGTTTTGCCATAAGACGAGTGCTGTACTTGTACCAGTAAAGAGATGGCGTATTATGACATTAAAAAACCACGAGTGAAGACTCTATGAATAAAAAGCAATATGAAGATATCTCGAAAAAAAGCCAACAAATGGATAGAAGAGTAGATACAGAGCTTAATCGTGAGTCATGGCGTGTGTTTAAAATTATGTCGGAGTTTGTTGAGGGCTTTGAACAGCTTTGCCACATAAAACCTGCGGTAAGCATATTTGGTTCAGCACGGCTGACAGAAGATAGTCCGCATTATAAAAATGCGCGTGAGGTGGCCAGATTACTTTCGGATGCAGGTTTTTCCATTATTTCTGGCGGTGGCCCGGGTATTATGGAGGCAGCAAATCGCGGAGGAGCAGAAGGCAAATCTGTTAGTGTGGGTTTGAATATAGAGCTGCCAAAAGAACAGGTACCCAACCAGTATCAGGATTTAAGTTTAAATTTTAGTCACTTTTTTACGCGCAAGGTAATGTTCGTAAAATATGCATCTGCCTATGTGGTTTGTCCTGGCGGTTTTGGTACTTTAGATGAGTTAGCAGAAATGCTAACGCTAGTACAAACTGGAAAAACACCAAAAATTCCCGTGATATTAATGAGCACAAAATTTTGGGCACCAATGTTAGACTGGTTTAAAAATACCTTATGTGCTGAAGGCGTTATTAAACCGGAAGATATGGAGCTGTTTAAAATTGTTGATACAGCAGAGCAGGTAATGGAGGAAATTCAGATATTTTATAAAGACAGAGACCTGCGCCCAACTCATGAAGAGATGGATAAATTATTGCATCTTTAAAAGGTTTAAAAAATTAAAGATAGTACAGGGATACACAGGCTTGTATTGCATAAAAATGAATACGCCCTTACTTTATGCTTTAGAGTAAATTTTTAAGTCGGCTTTTGATTACGCCAAACATCATAACATTCAAGGCCACAAAAATAGGCGATATAGTCTTCGGCTTCAGGTATTTCAGACTCAGATAACGGAATGGACTTTAGGCAAAGTTCACAGCTTAGTAGTGGTTCATTATTGGTTAAGTTGTTGTGGCCTTGATCTTCATGAGAAAGTTTACTGTGGGGCAGATTTAGGGCTTGATGAGACATAGCAACCTCCTATACAACAAACCTTATAAACAGCATACTCCTTTTCAAAGCGCATATCCTATAGAATGTAATGATTACTAAGCCTTGATACACAATTTTTTTTATAAGCAATACATAAAAAAAGTAGAATTATTTATATGGCAAACCCTATGCAAGCTGTCTGTAGCTGCAAACTGAGTTAGAATGCGGCAATGAATTCAAGCCTACAAACAAATATTGAAAATATAGTTAATAAGCTCGAGCAGTTTATTAACTGGAGCGGACGCCTAGTGTCATGGTTGGTACTCGCCATGGTTTTAGTTATGTTTTGTGTAGTGGTTTTGCGATATGTGTTTGATATGGGCTGGATTGCTCTACAGGAATCAATTTCTTATTTTCATTCTATTGTTTTCTTAACAGGTGCAGCATATACCCTGCAGCAAGATGCCCATGTTCGTGTGGATATTTTTTACTCGCGCTTAAGCACTACAGCTAAAGCATGGGTCGACTTATTGGGCCACGTATTTATTTTACTACCGGTTATGCTGTTTATTATTTGGGTTAGTTGGCCATATGTTATGAATGCCTGGGATGTAAAAGAATCATCCCGCGAGGCTGGTGGCCTGCCCGGTGTTTATATAATTAAAAGCTTTATTCTAATCATGGCAAGTTTATTAATTGTACAAGCGAGTGCTTTAAGTCTTCGCGCAGTTTTACAAATTACAGGGAGTAAAGCAGCTTAATGGATTACATGGCAATCTGGTTGTTTGCGTGTGTTTTTGTAATGCTACTCAGCGGCTACCCTGTTGCATTTACTCTGGCGGGTACCGCATTATTATTTGCAGCTTTGGGCACCTATTTAGATGTATTTGATAGTGCGTTTTTAGAGGCGATGCCAAACAGATTATTCGGCATTATGATGAACCAGGTGCTGTTGGCTGTTCCGCTGTTTGTGTTTATGGGCGTGATGTTAGAGCGTTCAAGAATTGCAGAAAACTTACTCGACACCATGGCGCAATTATTTGGTTCATTGCGCGGTGGTTTGGGAATATCTGTGACCATTGTTGGTATGTTGCTTGCGGCCAGTACAGGTATTGTGGGTGCAACCGTTGTAACGATGGGATTGTTGTCGTTACCGACTATGTTAAAGCGTGGTTATGATCCAGCACTCGCCTGCGGAACGATTTGTGCATCGGGTACATTGGGGCAAATTATTCCGCCATCTATTGTCTTGGTATTATTAGGTGATGTTTTATCTTCAGCATATCAGCAAGCGCAATTAGATATGGGGATTTTTAGCCCAGAGACTTTATCGGTAGGTGATCTATTTGCTGGAGCACTGGTGCCAGGCCTATTGTTAGTTTTACTTTATATAATCTATTTATTGACCGTCGCATGGATGAAACCTGAATCTATGCCAGCAATTCCGCAAGATGAACAAGTAAACAAACAACACTTGTTAAAACAGGTAGCCGTTGAATTATTACC
>Ga0316209_1001241_pt1 | contig 28701 bp, 23 predicted proteins | sample 6monopyrite_MG_FD_204945 | JGI IMG/M metagenome (GOLD analysis project Ga0316209, IMG submission 204945) | Microbial mat bacterial communities from mineral coupon in-situ incubated in ocean water Damariscotta River, Maine, United States -... | ecosystem: Environmental > Aquatic > Marine >...
GCCCGGGGTGTTCGTATTATTGTCGTCATCGTTGCTCCAGGTATATGCAGCTACGCCGATAGTGGCTTTTTTCTTGCCGGAGAAGTCACCCTGTGCAAACTTAAGATTTCCAAATGGGTGGTAATCAACACGGCCACCAACCATGAATCCATCATTGAAGTCATCATTACGGTTAACGGGTGTGTCGAAGTCCAGTTTTTTTGCATCAGGGTCGATAGATGCGATTGTACCTGATGCCCCCCACGTTACATTTCTGCTATCGGTATGACCGGTGAGGTGAATGCCAACATTTCGATCTGGTGTTCCATAGTTGTGGTCGCCGACAAATGTACGTTCGACTAATTGCTGGTATTTTGAAGAGGTAAGGAATTCACGTGAAAAAGGAAAGTTAGCATTACCGATCGTTACTTTCGTATTTTTCAGTCCCTTATATTGGAAGTAGGCATCTTTAATCGCAATTTCATTTTCAGCATCCGCTTTTCCCATATCCCATTGTATTTTTGCTTTCCAGTCTTTGTGTGTGCTGCCCTCTATGAAAGGTCGTAGTCTTCTGAAAAATATCTCATCTGTTGTGCTGTCACCATCTGGTTTTACCTGATGGTACTGTAATTGTATACGGCCACCGACTTTCAGGTATTTGTCACCATCTTTATAGGTTACTCCACCTGCATATACTGAAAGAGGGAGAGATATCGATGATGCTACGACAGCTGTTAATATATTATTTTTTGTTACAAAGTGCATTTAGAAACTCCAATTAATTAAAAATCGGAGAGAATATTAAGATGAACTTATGACTATATTTTTACGATAAAACGACAGCATTGTTACATCGTTAATTTAATGTGGATTAGTGGTTGCGTTGGCAACTAATATAAAAATATCATTTTCAATATATGTCATCAAATTGTCACATCTTGTAATATATCTGTAACATGTCGCCGATAGACTACGCGTATGAATACACTGCTACCACATAAGCAATATAATAAACGCGCACTAAAAGACCGTTTTACGCGCTATTTTGTCGCATCGGGTGGTATTAGTGTCATTGTTGCTATCTTGTTGATTTTCTTTTATCTGCTCTATGTTGTTGTGCCTATGTTTAAGGCAGCAGAAATCGAAGAGAGCGTTCAGTACTCTTCTCCAGATGAATCGGGTACATTATTACTTGGTCTCGAAGAGCAGGGCACTATAGCGGTCAGATTTACTGCTGACGGTAAAATTGTGTTCTTTAGTACAAAAAATGGCGAACTGGTTAAACAGAAAGACCTTGAATTACCAGCAAGCATAAGCAGCATTTCTTCAAACCTGAATCTGGTCGTACTAGGCCTTGAAAATGGTTCTGTATTAGCGGTACGTTACAAATTTGACCTGAGTTATCCCAATGATGTTCGTACACTAACACCGGTACTAGAATATCCACTTGGAGAATCTCTATTAGTTCTTGATGAATCTGCTCAGGCGCTTAAACAAATTTCCATTCAACTAAATGACGATGGCGTGGGTCTGGCTGCAACCACCAGCGATAATCGTCTGGTCTACGCGAATTATCTACGGGAAGAGTCCTTTATCAGTGAAGAGGTTACGATTGAACTTGAATCTCGCGCTGAACTGGCATTTGAACGAAATATCAATGCTATAGCATTGTCACCTGGTCTGGATCATCTCTATGTTGCAACGGCTGATGGCATTTTACTTGACTACAGCATGGACGAAGACGGCTTTGATGCGGACACGAGTGAGTTCCAGTTTAAACACGAAATCAGTCAGATTAAATTTTTGCTTGGTGGTTCGTCTTTGCTCGTTGGGTTAACAAACGGTGAAGTGCAGCAGTGGATGTCAGTACGTAAAGAAGGAGGCAGAGAGCTGACTTATATCCGTAACTTTACTCAAAATTCAAATGTTGTAACTTCTATAGCGACAGAGCAACAACGCAAAGGTTTTGCGGTCGCTGATTCGACGGGTGATATCACCTTGTATTATTCAACCTCTCAACGCACCCTGGCTAGCATCAATACAGCTAATGCCCAGATTGAGCATATGGCATGGTCAGCACGTGCACAGAATTTAATTGCAGTTGACAGCAAAAACCAGATTCATCTGTACAAAGTGCACAATGAATATCCAGAAATCTCCTGGGACGTCTTATGGGGGAAAATCTGGTATGAAGGCTATGATGAGTCAGATTATATCTGGCAATCATCCGCGTCTACCAATGAATTTGAACCTAAATTCAGTCTGATGCCGCTTTCATTTGGAACCATTAAAGCAGCTTTTTACGCCATGTTATTTGCCGTCCCGTTAGCCCTGCTTGGTGCAATGTTCACTGCACAGTTTATGGCGCCTAGAATGCGGCAGACGGTAAAGCCTGCAATTGAAATTATGGAGGCTTTACCAACGGTTATTTTAGGATTTTTAGCAGGATTATGGCTGGCACCGTATGTGGAAACACATCTTGCCGGTGTGTTTTCCCTGTTATTGATTTTACCTTTTGGATTTATATTTTGTGCGTGGTTGTGGGGGTTTTTACCAAACAAGTCCAGGTATGAAGGCTGGGAAGCAGCGTTATTAATACCCGTTGTTTTAATATTAATATATGCCTCGATGGTAATGAGTGCCCCGATAGAGTCACTGTTTTTTGGTGGCGATATGCGTTCCTATATGAGTAATGAATGGGGCCTGAGTTATGATCAGCGAAATGCGTTAGTTGTTGGTTTAATCATGGGATTTGCTGTTATTCCAACTATCTTCTCAATTGCTGAAGATGCATTGTTCAGTGTGCCGCAACATCTGGTGCGTGGATCGTTAGCCCTGGGTGCGACACGTTGGCAAACTATGACCAGTGTAGTTTTACCAGCAGCCAGTCCCGGAATTTTTTCAGCAGTAATGATGGGTTTCGGACGCGCAGTGGGCGAAACCATGATCGTACTAATGGCAACCGGCAATACACCTTTGATGGATATGAGTATCTTCCAGGGGATGAGAACACTGGCAGCCAACCTTGCAGTTGAAGTACCTGAAGCAGAAGTTTTTAGTACCCATTATCGCGTTCTTTTCCTGGCAGCGCTGATTCTGTTTCTGTTTACCTTTGTTTTCAATACGATGGCTGAAATCATTCGTCATCGATTACGTAAAAAATATAGCGATCTGTGATGAATAATAATATTAGCAACTGGTTTAAAAGCGGTACGCCGTGGATCTGGTTAAACGCCGGAGCCATTGCGATTTCGCTGGTCGCAGTATTTGGTCTGTTAATACTGATATTAATGCGTGGTATGAGCCATTTTTGGCCGGCGGATGTGGATGCTTTTCATTATGACAATGGCAGCAGTAAAACCAGCGTCATTGCTGAGATAGTCGAATCCGAGTCGGTACCAATCTCATCGTTACACAATATAAAGGCTGATAAAAGTGCTCTGCCAGATAACGGAAATGTTACCCGTTATCTGGTGAAAACAGGTAATCGAGATATCCTGGGTAGTGATTTTAGATGGTTATATGAAATCGATATGGTTAGCCGTGAACGTCCCGAAAACATCATGGCACTGGAAAGAATCGAATGGGGTAATTTTTATGGTTATCTTAATGCGGTTTATGAAGATGGAAAGTTAATCAGTGACGGTGCAAACGTCTGGCAAAAATTTAATGAACGTTTGCATCGAAGTAATGAAATACGTGAACAGATACTTGAGCTTGAACAGGGTGATATTGGTGCAATTAATTACCAGCTTGAACGCCTACGTTTGAAAGAAAAGCGTTTGCAGATTGATAATGCGTTAACGGATGAAGCATCAGTGTCATTAGCAACACAACGTAAACAATTAAAATTTGAATATGAATCGTTATTGTTAGAAACAAAAAAACTATATCGAGATATAAATAGAGATAGCATAGAAGCAACTGTGATGGACGGTAGCAAGGTGACGATCCCTCTTAAAAATATTGTTAAAAGCTGGCAGCCAAATAATATGTCAGTAATAAATAAGCTGGGCTTTTACTTTCACGCATTGTGGTCGTTTATTACAGAAGATCCTCGTGAAGCAAATACCGAAGGCGGTATTTTCCCTGCTATTTTCGGTACTGTTATGATGGTCATTCTAATGGCTATTCTGGTAACACCATTAGGTGTTATTGCTGCGATTTACCTTCGTGAATATGCTAAACAGGGTGTGCTGATTAGAATAATCCGAATCGCTGTAAATAATCTGGCGGGTGTACCTTCTATTGTATACGGCGTGTTTGGTTTAGGGTTTTTTGTGTATTTTCTTGGTGGTAATATTGATGCCCTGTTTTTTCCAGAAGCCTTGCCAGCGCCCACATTTGGTACACCGGGTCTCATGTGGTCATCCTTAACATTGGCATTATTAACATTACCGGTAGTTATCGTGGCAACTGAAGAAGGTTTGTCACGTATACCAAAAAGTTTACGTGAAGGTAGTCTGGGTCTTGGCGCAACAAAAGCAGAAACCTTATGGCGTGTTGTATTACCAATGGCAAGTCCCGCTATTATGACCGGGCTTATTCTTGCCGTAGCGCGTGCAGCAGGTGAGGTAGCGCCGCTAATGCTAGTGGGTGTAGTAAAGCTGGCACCGAGCTTGCCTCTTGATGGAAATTTCCCTTTTATGCATCTTGATAGAAAATTCATGCACCTTGGTTTTCATATCTATGATGTCGGTTTTCAAAGTCCTAACGTAGAAGCAGCTAGACCGCTGGTTTATGCGACTTCATTTTTACTGGTCGTGGTCATTGTCAGCTTGAATCTTACCGCTATTAACCTTAGAAATCGCTTACGTGAAAAGTATCGTGCACTTGATGGATAACGCATGATTTTTAATAATATAAAAATATTCTGGAATTTAGTATGACTGAATCTATTGCAAGAAAAATTGATCCTGCCTTACTTACGCCTGCGTCAGATATCGATGAGGGTGAAGTATGTATTGATGTTAAAAACCTTAACCTGCATTATGGTGAATCACAGGCATTATCTAACATCAGTTTTCAGATGAAGAAAAATCGTGTTACCGCTTTTATCGGACCTAGTGGCTGTGGTAAATCGACGTTATTGCGATGCTTTAATCGCATGAATGACCTTGTTGACAGTGTGCGTGTGGATGGCGAGATAATTTTTGATGGAACTAATATATACGCTCCCGAAGTGGATGTGACACACCTGAGACAGAGAGTAGGTATGGTGTTCCAGAAACCAAATCCTTTTCCAATGAGTATTTTTGAAAACGTTGCTTACGGTTTAAGACTGCAAGGTATTAACAAGCGACGTTTACTGGAAGAAAAAATTGAGTGGGCTTTAAAAGGTGCGGCTTTGTGGGATGAAGTTAAAGATCGTCTTGATGAGAGTGCCCTGGGTCTGTCTGGTGGTCAGCAGCAACGTGTTGTTATCGCACGCGCCATCGCCATCGAACCTGAAATATTATTACTGGATGAACCGGCCTCTGCACTGGATCCGATATCGACATTAAAAATTGAAGAGCTGATTCATCAGCTTAAGTCGAAATATACAATATTAATTGTCACCCATAACATGCAACAGGCAGCCAGGGTTTCAGACGAAACGGCATTTATGTATATGGGTGAGATGATTGAATTTGATAAGACCAGTACAATCTTCACAAACCCGGCTAAAAAACAGACAGAAGATTATATTACCGGTCGATATGGATAGTGATGAAAACTTTAAACGTAAAATTAATTATCGAGTTATTAAAGAGGTTTAGTAATGAATACTAATAACACCAGTCAACATATTTCTCATAAATTTGATGAAGAAATGGAGGGCCTCCGTAATAAAGTTTTAAAGATGGGTGGTTTGGTAGAGCAGCAAATCAATGGTGCAATTAATGCGTTACAAAATACAGATGCACAAGCTGCGGAGATCATCATTCGGAGAGACCATAAAGTTAATGCTCTGGAAGTCATTATCGATGAGGCGTGCACGCAGATATTAGCAAGAAGGCAACCGGCAGCAACCGATTTGCGAATGGTTGTTGCGGTAATCAAAACGATTACCGATTTAGAGCGTATCGGTGATGAAGCAGAAAAAATAGCAAAGATGGCGCTGAATCTTGCAGATAATGATGTCAGTTTTAATCAACATTATGCTGGCATTCGACACCTCGGTGAACAGGTTAAGCGTATGGTGCATGATGTGCTTGACGCTTATGCGCGTCTTGATGTTGATGCTGCACTTAAAGTTGTGCGTGACGATGAGGATGCTGACAAAGAGTATCAGGATCTGATTCGCATGTTGATTACATATATGATGGAAGACCCCAGAACCATTTCTGAAGTTCTGGATGTCATCTGGGCAGCACGTGCGTTAGAACGAATTGGTGACCATGCGAAAAATATCGGTGAGTATGTTATTTATCTGGTGAAGGGCAAGGACATTCGTCATCTGGATCTGGATGAGGTCGAGAAAGACATTCTGTCTTAGTGTGATTGATATGAAGCACGCGAATATACTCGTTGTAGAAGATGACCAGGGTATCCAGGATATGCTCAAATATTCATTGTCTGCTGAAGGTTATACATTATATCCTGCTTTAACTGTAAAAGACGGCTGGTCGATTATTGAAAGTAAGCCGGTTGATCTGGTATTGCTCGACTGGATGTTGCCAGATAATAGCGGTATCGATTTGCTGCATAGAATACGTAAGTATCACTCTATGTTGCCAGTCATTATGGTGACTGCCAGGTCAGAGGAAGAAGACAGGATATTGGGACTGGATGTTGGCGCTGATGACTATGTGACAAAACCTTTTTCAGTACGTGAATTGAATTCAAGAATTCAGGCTATTCTCAGGCGTACTATGCCTGATGAGCAACCAATACAGATTGGTGAATTATTCCTGGACCCGTCAAGTCACCGTGTAAAAGTCAATGAAGATGCTCTGGAATTATCACCGACAGAGTTTCGTTTGCTTCACTATTTTATGTCGCATACAGATCGTGTATTTACTCGAACGCAATTGCTCGATCAAGTTTGGGGTGAGCAGGTGTATGTAGAAGAACGTACGGTTGATGTACATATAAGGCGTTTGCGTAAACAGCTGGCGGTGTTTTCACTGGATGGTTTATTGCAGACAGTACACGGCAGTGGTTATCGTTTTTCGAAACAAAAATAATCCCTTTATCATGAAACTGACACCGATTTCGCCAAGTTTAAAACGAGAATTGATGCTGATATCGTTCTTGTTAACTTCAATGTTTTTGATTGGTGCCGTTTTTGATAAAGCTGTGGTTTTTCTTTTTATTGCTTTGTTAATGTATCTGGTTTGGCATTTATATAACCTTAATCGACTAAGTAACTGGTTAGCCAAACCAAAAAAACTTACGCCTGAGACGTTTGGAATCTGGGATGAAATATTTTACCAGCTATACCAAATATACAAACGTCAGCGAAATGCACGTAAGAAGCTTGCAACAATACTCGGGCGTTTTCAAAAATCAACTCAGGCACTGCCGTATGCAACAGTCGTACTGAATGAGCTAAATGAAATTGAATGGTTTAATCCTGCTGCAGGCCAGATGTTTAACCTGCATACTAAAATCGATATTAGCCAAAGACTGGATAATTTAATCCGTCAGCCAAAGTTTTCCAAATATTTGAAAAAAAGAAATTTTGATGAGCCGATAGAATTCGTAGTTAATCAAAACAGAATTTTGCTGAACATAACACCCTATGCGAGTGGTCAATACCTGGTGAGCGCGCGTGATATAACATCTCGTGGAAAACTGGACGATATGCGAAGAGATTTTATTTCTAATGCATCACATGAGTTACGTACACCACTAACAGTAATGAATGGTTATGTCGAATTTTTATCGCATAAAGCCAGCGAGGAAAATAGTGAACCTCTGGAGAAAATTCAACAACAATTAACTCGCATGGATAAGATTATTTCTGAATTGATTGAGTTAGCGAGACTTGAATCATCAGAGGCTATTGATTTGACAACAGCTGTTGATACACATGTATTGCTAACGGATGTATATGAGGAATCGCTATCGTTGGATAATAATGCTCATCATATAGAAATAAAATTTGATCTCGAACAGGATGATGATTTCTCATCGATTCAATTATCTGGAAGTTATGATGAATTAAGAATGGCAATCTCAAATTTAATGACCAATGCTATTCGATATACTCAAAATGGCGGTAGTATTAATTTAACGGCCAAAAAGAATGAGACAGGTGTATCAATTTTTGTAGGAGATTCAGGCCCCGGTATAGATTACGAACATATAACAAGGTTAACAGAACGTTTTTATCGCGTTGACGAAGGACGATCCAGAGAAAAAGGCGGAACCGGTCTGGGGTTAGCTATTGTTAAGCAGGTGCTGGATCGTCATCAGGCAAATTTACATATTCAAAGTGAAGTTGGAAAAGGCTCAATATTTCGCTGCGACTTCCCGATTTTTCATTCGCAGGAACAAATCGATTAACAATCTTCTATCGTCACAAAACTGTAACAAGCTCGTCACTTTTCTTTCATATCGTTGAGACACAATACTCACACTTAATTAACTGGAGTAATTGAAATAATGAAAAACAACCGAAAATTAACTGCATTAAGCAATGCAATCGCCAGCTCTCTACTAGGTTTTGGATTACTGGTATCGGCTAATGCTTCTGCTGCAGTAACTGTCGATGCTGATATCCCTCATTATCAATCAGTAAGTGGTATCTCAGGTAACTTATCTAGCGTCGGATCAGATACCCTGGCGAATTTAATGACATTATGGGCGGAATCATTTAAGCGTTCTTATCCTAACGTAAATATTCAAATACAAGCGGCTGGTTCATCAACCGCGCCTCCTGCATTGACAGAAGCCACTTCAAATTTTGGCCCTATGAGCCGTAAGATGAAGTCAAAAGAAATTGCATCTTTCGAAGACCGTTATGGTTACAAACCTACCGCAATTCCAGTCGCTATTGATGCCCTGGCTGTTTATGTTAATAAAGACAATCCAGTAAAAGGTATGTCTATTCCTGATATAGATTCTGTATTCTCTTCGACCAGAAAATGTGGTGGTGATAAAAACATCACTAAATGGGGCGGACTTGGCTTGAAGGGTAACTGGAAAAATCGAGATATCCAGATTTATGGTCGTAACTCTGTATCTGGTACCTATGGTTATTTTAAGAAAAAAGGACTTTGCAAAGGTGATTTTAAAAATAACGTTAATGAGCAGCCAGGTTCCGCGTCAGTTGTTCAGTCAGTTTCCAGCTCCGTAAATGGAATCGGTTATTCTGGTATTGGCTATAAAACATCTGGTGTACGTGCTGTACCATTAACTAAAAAGCCAGGAGGTGATTACATAGATGCGACACCTGAAAATGCTGTGTCGGGCGCATATCCACTATCACGTTTCTTATACGTCTATGTGAATAAACACCCAAATAAAGAACTTTCACCACTAGACAAGGAGTTTATTAAACTAGTACTGTCACAAGAAGGACAGGAAGTGGTAATAAAAGACGGTTATATTCCACTGCCAGCCAAAGTAGTTAAAAAGTATCTCGATAGTCTTTAATAGATATATAGTTTTATCGATAGAAGTATAATTACTTATCCGCTTCGATTACACCGATACTTATTTCGGTGCTAATTGAAGCGGATTTTTATTGGCCATGCAATAATTGTATCAGGTTATTTTTTAATCCGATATTGACGGTTATAATAAGTAAGTGAGTGCTCTAAATTACCGAGTTTTTCAACAGTATCGATTGAATACACAACAATTACAAAGGGGAGGAGTCCCACTTTATAGTTCTGCTTTGACCTACACGGACTTCTGTCGCTACTCCTGCCTGATAAATATCACCTTGAGTTGACGTGGGCCATGCGCGCCAATTTGCAAGGTTTGTTCCACATCGGCAGTTTTCGACGGGCCGGTAATTATATTTATCGCCCTCGGCACATCATCTTGCTGTCGCAGTTTGGTCCAGACATCTTCGATATGGGGAACTAACTGAGGTGCTTCGACGATAACAAAATGCACGTCGGGTAGAAAATTCAGGCTGGTCGGGCTTTCTAAGCTTGATAACAATACAACGCTACCGGTTTCGGCAATCGCGCAGAATGCTGGTGTAACACTGACCAGGTCGTCACCATCTGATTTACCATAACTAATTTCCAGCTTTGAGTCCCATGTCATGTGTTTTAGAGCCGGCGCGAGGCGAAGTTTTGCAGGCAGATTTTCTGCGTTAATGAATGTCGCTATCTCAGAGGCTGCCTGTTGATAATCGCTGACCAATGTCAGTTCACCACCACCGAGCTCGAGCTTTTCACGAAACTGCGTTAAATGATTCTCGTCGATTAGCGGGCGGATTAGGTCTGGCGCTTGTTTAATTCGTTTTTCGACAGTCTGTTGCCGGTTGTTGTCTTCAGGCATCGCAGATCTGATACGTTCTAATATTCTTTCGCGTGGCGTACTCATGACTGCTTATCCTTTTGTTTCTTCCATAGCGCCTGAAAGGTATTCGACTGCGGCGCGGGCAGGTCACGGGTACGGGTCCAGGCCTGTAAAAGCGGCAGACTGGAAAGGCTGCCTTTTCTCCGGCCTAGTCTATTTAATAGCTTGATTCCAATCGACATCAGAGGCTGATAGAGTTTTGGTCGAGACGCCAGAAAAGACCAGCCGGCGAGAGCCATTCGCGAATATTTAGGTGACAGTTTTTTAACAAATTGCCGACGTCGATGTTCGCGCAGTAAATCCGGTAATGGAATCTTAACCGGACAGACGCTGGCACAATGACCATTCATGGTGCAGGCATTGGCCAGGTCACCAGCCACATCGAGACCGATAAAATTGGGTGTTAATACAGAGCCCATCGGACCAGGATAAACCCAGCCATAACTGTGCCCGCCGATGACACCGTAGACGGGGCAATGGTTCATACATGCGCCGCAACGAATGCATCGCAACATCTCGCGAAATGCACCAGCCAGCATTTCGGTGCGACCATTGTCGATGAGTACGACATGATATTCCTCAGGACCGTCGAGATCATTGGCTCTTTTCGGGCCACTGCTGAAGGTGGTATAGCTGGTGATTTCCTGGCCGGTGGCACTGCGGGCGAGCAAGCGTAATAAGGCCGTTGCATCGTCGAGAGTGGGCACTACCTTATCGATACTGGCAGTAACGATATGCACGCGAGGCAAGGTGCAGGAAAGATCGCCATTACCTTCGTTTGTGACGATAATATTCGAGCCGGTTTCGGCGACCAGAAAATTTGCGCCGGTAATGCCGATGTCGGCAGTAAGATAACGCGAACGCAATACTTCGCGGGCTTCGTTAACCAGGTCGGGCACGGTATCGAGCTTCTTGTTAAAACCAAGTTTTTGGTGCGCGTTGAAAAACAACTCTGAGATTTGCGCTTTGGTTTTATGAATAGCCGGAGCGATGATATGGCTGGGCGGTTCCTGCGCCAGTTGTAGAATATATTCGCCGAGATCACTCTCTACAACTTCCAGGCCATCAGCTTCCAGCGCCTCGTTCAATGCAATCTCTTCGCTGATCATCGACTTGCCCTTGATCACCAGTTTGGCTTCGGCGTTTTTACAGATATCACGTACGATGTCGCACGCCTGTTCTGCGTTTTCGGCCCAGTGTACTTTACCTCCCTGATTTTTTACTGATTCTTCGTAACGTTCGAGATAGAGGTCGAGGTGGTCGAGCACATGGTCGCGAATCTGTTTACCCTGTTCGCGTAATTGCTGAAATTCGGGCATCCTTGCCACTGCACTGGCACGTGTGTTGACAAAACCATCCTGAACTCGGGTCAGTGCCTTTTGCAATTGAATGTCTTCCAACGCAACGCTGACATTTTTTTTGAATTGATGACTGGTGACGCGCATCAGTCTTCTGACTCGCCGATGGCAGGTGTATCGGTCATGCCCGCCAGTACTTCAGCAACATGGTAAACCCTGATCGGTTTATCAAGCCGTTTCAGGCGACCGCTGATATTGAGCAGGCAACCCATGTCGCCGCCAAGTACAACATTGGCCCCGGAGTTTTCGATGTTTTCAATTTTGTCGCTGACCAGACGGGTTGAAATCTGTGGAAACTTGACACAGAAAGTACCACCGAATCCGCAACAGGTTTCACTGTTAGGCATTTCTTTCAACTTTAGGCCGGTAACACTAGCGAGCAACTGACGGGGTTGCTTTTTGATGCCAAGCTCACGCAGGCCCGAACAAGAGTCGTGGTAGGTAACGTCGGCGTCAAAGCTCGCATTGACCGATTCGACACAGGCGATATTGGTTAAAAAGCTGGTGAGTTCAAAAGCTTTTTCGGAAAGTTTGTTGGCCCGTGATAGCCACTCGGGTTCATTTTTGAACAGGTCAGGATAGTGTATTTTTATAGTGCCTATGCATGAACCAGAGGCGCCGACCATGTAGTCGAAATTTTCAAATGCATTAATAACCTGTTTGGCAATATCGCGTGTAGTGTCGAAATCACCGTTATTAAACGCCGGCTGGCCACAACAGGTTTGTGCCTCGGGAACTTCGACTGTGTAACCAGCGTTCTCTAATAGTTTAACCGCAGCGAAGCCGACATTGGGTCGGTATAAGTCGATCAGGCATGTGACGAATAGTCCAATGCGTTTGCCTGCTTGAGACCTGTCTGGCTTCATGTTTTTATAGTTTGCTTTTATTCCAGAGGGAATGATGTTGTTGTTTGTGCGTTAAATATAACATAGCGGTTTTCCATATTGGTGGTTAGAGGCATACCTATTGCCACAATGACTTTAGGACTATTTATGAGAGCAAGAAAAAATCACGTCCTATTTGTCACCGACCCGTTTATTCAATCGCGATATCTAACGCAACAACTACAACCCGACTCCTATTCCAAATTGAAAAGTGGTTCGGTTGCGGTCGCTATGCTTTGACCAAAGATGTATTTGTTTACTCTCGATAATTGCATAAGTGTATGAGCTGTCACCCACATTTCCGTCTTGCGTGCCGCTAATCTTGCCGAGCACAGATATAACACGTCCCTGTGCATAAGTGGTGGGCTCAAGATATCCATCGTGCTGAATGATGAAACGCCCCAGTGGTTTACTCTCCAGTAATGGCCGGTAGGATGAGTTGAGAGGGTAGGCCAGAACTTCCATCCGTGTTGAATCTTTCAGGTTTCTAGTGTCGAGAATAGTGCCGCCCCATAGTGCAGTTTTACCGCGATTTATATCTAATTCTGCGACGACACTTTGTGGCGTAAGCGACTGGTCGACCTGTGTGGTATCGAAATCAGGGGCACTGGCACAGCCTGACAGTAGACCTGCTAGAGCAAGAAAAGCAAGTTTAATCATGGTTTATTTCCTCGGCTGCTAATGACGGCGATCATACGGATAGTAGTAGGGGGAATACCAGGGATAATAGGGGCCATACATCCACGGGTAATACGGATAATCACCATACAACCGTTCCTGCTCAGGGGCTCACAGGTAATAGTGGTCTACCTGGATAACCGGGTATTCATAGGGGAACTCGCCGACCTCGATCGTTTCAGTTTTGAGTATATGTCCCGTTACGGTAATCTCTCGTTCCGGGCTGTACACCAGTGGTTCGAGGAATTCATCGATGATGGCAATAAATCTGCCCGGACTCTGGTCAGAACTTTGAGGCTCGCCGTCATCATTTAAGGGCAGAGCCATAACCGTGATCTCAGTGGTGTTCTGTTTGTTCTCTGTTTGCAGGATGATGCCACCCCAGCGCACCTTTTGAGTCAGGTAGTCATCAATCTTTTGACGTACCTGTGCGACGCCAGAGCCACCGTCCAACGGCTGTTTTATCTCGGGCGGAATATGTGAGCTGCAGGATACCAGTAGCGTAAGTGCCACAAGACCGCCTGAATAATTTTTCGATTTTAATAATCCCATCATCTTTAGGAAATTTTAGCGTATAAAGGTTCCAAAGAGACTAAATTTATCCAGAGAAAATTCGTCATAGTCATGAATACCTCGGCAACAGTACTCTGCTATCTACGTAGGGAGCAAAGAAGCATTCACAGAATCTGAAATTACAGCAGGTTTCTAATTTAACTCTACTGAATTACTTACTAATTCTTTATTCCTCGCCAGTTCATTCAACTTTTCCCACGCAGACATAACGTTATCTTCCATCTTATTTTTCCTGTTACGCTGAAGTTTTTCTGGAATTTTTTTATAGTGGATAACACGGTCGGGATGGCCTTTGGGGAACTCTGCCGTATGATCAAAAAATAGAAATCCATTAACCGGCACATTAGGTACAAACGTTTTAATCATATTTATCTGATGATCAAGATCATAAAGCGGATTTTTAAATTTATAACTTTTTTGTCCGAGCATCTGCGTCCAGTCATCAATATCATCGGCACAAAAAATCTTACCCGGATACTTTTTATACATCAGCACGGTGATACCATCAGGTCGTAGAATCAGTCTATCGATAGTGAAATAGCTCCCCAGGCCGTCAGGCCACTGTACATTAGAAAGATGTTTAACACCCAGATGGTTTAAACGATAGCGATTTTTTATATTCAACCAGCCCCGTTTTATCACCTTTCGATTTAGGTAAAGAACAATGGTGAACACCATCAATAACAATGCAACCATTAACGCATGATCGTTTACCTGTTGAATAACTGTTTGATAAATTTCGTTTATATTCATACAAAACCCTGGGAGCTACTCTGCGCTACCGTTTCTTCCTGAAAAAAGTTAAGGCCAAATTTAGCCTGTACGACAAAAAATCGGTGTAAGGGTTCAGGAAAAACAGGTATTAAGCAGGTGCTAGAGGGTATTGTTTCTGGTCTTTTATATCCTTCACGTAGCGGGTTTGTTTCACATCTGATCAACCAATAAAAAAGGCCAACCGAAAAACGGCTGACCTTTTGTATTGGTGGAGATGGTGGGAATCGAACCTAACTCTAATTTAGTTAATTCAAACACTTGCTTAACCCTTGTGTCCATTTTGTGCCCAAAGGAAGCTAATTTTGTCTGATATTGTCGTTTCTGTATCAGGTAACCATCGACCGTATACCTTTCGAAGCATGCCCCAATCTTTATGTCCCATTTGTTTAGCGACTAGCATAGGGTTTACGCCATTACTTAGCATCATTGAAGCGTAGGTATGTCTTGTGCTGTATGGTTTGCGATAAGGTACGCCAGCAGCTATTAAAGCAGGCTTCCATGCAGTTTTTCGAAGTGGACCATCGTGCTTCCAAGGCAAATTTGTTTGTGGATTATGAAAGACATCGGTATTTAAATTATAAGTGTATTGTTTCTGGTTTATAAGAGATTCCAGAGCAGGGGGTAATAACTCAATTTTTCTTATACTTGAGTCTGTTTTAGGTAAGTCTTTATCACCGGTGCGTGTTCTAGTATGCCTAATAAAAATGTTGTGTTGTGTGAAGTTTATATCTGACCATTGCAATGCGATTAATTCAGATGTTCTTAAACCTGTCCAAAATGCAAATCTGAATATATTTCTTATTTGACCATCACAGGCAGCTAATATGAGCTCTATTTCCTTACGTGAAAATGGATCTGGTTCAGGTGTGCGCCTAGGCAGGTGTTTAATTCTATCAAGAGGGTTGCGGTCAATTACCTCATCAGCAAAAGCATCTTCAAATATCCCACGAAGAGGAATTAATATATTGTTTTTTGTCTGATTAGTGGTATCAAGTGTATTTAACCAATTTCTGATGTGTGTTGTAGTTAATTCATTCATCATGAAATCACCGAAAACTGGAATTAGGTGATAATCGATAATGCTTGAATAGCTACGAATAGTTGAAAGCGTTTTAGAATCGTTTTGGTTTTTTAACCAATTTCTTAGTTGTTCAGATATTTTTATTTCAGATGCAGTTTGATATCTTTTGATTAAGGGATGATTAGGGAAATAGTTAGCAAGATTAAATTTATTAAATGCTATGTCGTGTTGAATTGCTGACATCATATTTTCAGCAATGTGAATATTAGTCTTATTCGGTGACAAGGGAAGAGTTGCCCTAATACGTTCACCTCTATAATAAAAGCTAAATTGAATACTATTACTACGTGGCTTTACAGTGCCTTTCCTTCGACCCATAACTGTATAGCCTCTATGTTGAAGAGAATTCTATTATCAGGCGCTTTTCTCCAGTGTTTTTCAATGCGCCAGATACCACGTTTAATTTTTGCACGAATAGCATCTTCCGAATAACCTGTAAGTTCAGCAAGCTTTTTGATGGTAACCCATTTCATCATGATAAATGTCCTTTATCTTTTACTTTATGTTGTCCTTTTACTATTTCCCAAAATATTTTTAATTTTGCAGCTACTTTCATACCGGCATTTCTTTTAGTGTACTGCGTCTCTTCTTTACATATATCACGATATTTAATACCTAATATTTTTTCATATTTTGCATATGTGGTTGGATTGTGCATCATTTTTAAAACTCGCCAACCATATACTTGACCTATTAATACAGCACCAAGTGCTGATTCAAGAGTTATCCCGTTGCCCTTATACTCTTTCATTGCTTTATCTAGCTGTTCCATTGTTTCTTCGTCGAGTCTAAACATAATGAATTATTAATCTAGTTTATTTGGGTGTATGGTGGTTATATTAATAGTAAAAATAGCCTAATGCAAGTGAATATATATGCTTATATAGGTGAAATTGTTTATGATGTAAGAAAGTTGTTGTTTTTAATAAGGTTATTTGAGACCCTACATTGTTACAACATGAAAAGACAAAAATATGGTAAATGAACATAAAGAAAAATTATCGGTTGCTTTACAGGAATGGGCTGATGCAAACAAAGTAATGATAAACAGAAAGTTGTCTAATGGCTTTGCTGAAATAATGCTTAATGCATGTCCAGTTATTGGTAATTATTCAACTTGGTTGTTTGCCGGTAGTGCAGCTACTTTAGCCTTATTAATTGTAAATATACATAACATATCGAATCAAATTGAAATAACTAACATTAAATATTCTTTATTGTTTTTAAGTTTTTCGCTTTTTTCTGGAATAGCAGCAAAATATTTTAATACGAGTGCGGAATTAAGAATGAAAACGTCTGAATTGGGGCGCCAACTTGGAAAGGAATTAAAGGAATTAAGCGAAGCTGAGATGGGAGAGGTTTCAAAAATGGCTGAAGAACATGGTATTGATGTGGATATTGATATATCAAAAGAAATATTTCTTGAACATGTCGTTATAATCTTTCCTAAATTTTTACAATCTAAAGCAAAGAAAAGTATATTAAAGTCAATCGATGATCCATTGAATTCCGCAAAAGAAGACGCTCGAACATTTTTGCTTATATATTTATCTATAGGATTTCAATTTATATTTATAATGCTATTTATTTTTAGCGTATTTTTTGGAATAAAAATGTAACCTAACTTATGTAGTTATTTCGTCTATAGGAGAATATGGATATGCCAATTGATTTAAGTTCGTGGCTAGCAATTGCAGCTTTCTTTGGTGTTGTTGTTACGGCTATTGTCTCAACGACAAATATGATTATATCTAAAGACCAGAAGACGACCGAGTTTAGGCAAGAATGGATAAATCATTTGCGTATTGAAATTTCGGCATTAATATCATCGGTAAAATCAAGAAAAACTATAGCACATATTTTTTCTCACACAGAGGGAGAGGGTAGTATCGATGAAAAGGTGGGTGTTGAAATTGAAAAGATACTAAAAATATTAGATGATGACAGTCTTAAAAATAAAAAGAGTTTGATTAAACCAATAGTAAAGGATGCTATTAAAGATAATGCAAATAATGAGGTATTATTAAAAACACTAAAAACTGATTCTATTGATGTAACACGAGACATCGAATGCCATCATGCAAAAATAAACCTTTATCTTAATCCGGATGAACATGTGGTGCTCCTTGAACAAATAAAGGAGCTTGTCAGCATGTCGTCTTTTTCTAAAAAACACGATATGGATGAGATAACTGAAAAAAGTAATATGGTTATTGATGAGTCTGCGAAGGTTTTAAAGAAAGAATGGGATATTGTTAAGAAAGGTGAGCCATCTTTTTACATGACAAAAAACATATTTATTTCAATCATGATAGTTATATCTATTATTACTATGATCATTATGGCGACAATAAATGTTCCTGTTCCAACTAATTTAGTAGTCCCTTAAATTGATTAAGGTGTCAGTCGTAACTTTTTAACAGAAATAATTTTCAATATTATGAGTACCAAATGACAAACGATCAATTTGATAATTTACTTAAAAAAGCTGAAGAAGGCAACGTAGACAGCATGCTATATGTAGGCGTAGCTTATTTAGAAGGTGACCCTATACCTAAAGATGAAAAAGAATCATTCAATTGGATAGAAAAAGCAGCCGAAGCTGGTAATAACAAAGCAATGGTACTTTTATCATCAATGTATAGTGATGGTCAGGGTGTTGAAGCGGATGACGCAATGTCGATAACCTGGGAATTGAAAGCGGCAGAATCAGGAGATATGTTTAGTATGCAAGTTGTAGCATATCGACATTATTCAGGTTTGGGTGTGGAAAAAAGTCAAAAGTTAGGGTTTGAATGGATGCGTAAATCTGCACAAGCTGGAAATGTTAATGCAATGTGGTTTGTGTCACAAGACTATAGGGTCGGTAAGCGAGTTCGAAAAAATAAAAAGTTGGCTAATGAATGGAGAGTTAAAGCAGCAGAAGGTGGTGCACCTGTTGCTATGACAGATTTAAGTATTTATTTCAGAGATAAAAAAAGTGATGAATACAGCCCAAAAGATAGTTTTAAGTGGGCGGAACGTGCAGCCAATATTGGTGAGATTAACGCCATGATTCTGTTGTCTTTCTACTATAGTGAAGGTTTTGGAGTAAAAAAGGATGTTAGTGAACAAGTCAAATGGTTAATCAAATCAGCAACTCATGGTAGTGAGATTGCCATGTATGAGCTTGCACTAGAATATTTTAAAGGTGAAATAGTAGAGAGAGACATTAATAGTTTTAACAAATGGATAAATAAAGCTGCAAAATATGGTGAATTGTCAGCAAGGATAACGCAGTGGCTATCGCCTATATTGATTGATGATAAAGTAAACTTGAGTCAGTTTGATGAGCTTTCGAAATTATTTCATTCTTTATATAGTGCAGTTGAAAAAATAAAGAAAAAACATGTTGTAGACCCTGATGAGGCTAAGAACGGTGTTGCTCATTTTACAACTATCGATGCAATTAATGAGATGATCCCCTCTGATTCAAAAGAAAAATTAAATAATCACATAAGATTGTATAACGTTGAGTATGTTAATGATCCTCAAGAAGGAATAAGATTGCTGGATAGCAAAGATTCAAACACATCAGTTCTAAAAGATTTTTTTTATGAAGAAGATAGTCATAAAAACGTTTACTTTAAGGATAAAGAGATATCTGTATATGTTGGTTCATTTACATTATCAGTTGATAGGCTGGATTTATGGCGAGCATATGGAAATGATGGCAATGGAATTTGTATAGTCACGCCACTAGAAAAATTTAAAGAAGGAGAGAGTAACTCGCACCATCAGTTGCACGATATTATTTATAAGTATCATGATACGTTTGATGATGAAGTGGATATTATTGAATATGAAAAAGATTTAATAACAAAAATAAATGACGTTACTAATAACAAAGCTATAGATAACGATATTTCTTGTTTCGAATACACGAGTCTTTATAAGGTTTTGTATCAAGATGAAGATGTGAAAGAAGCTTTAAAGATATTGGCTCCAACTCTAAGGAAAATCAAGAAGATTGTTAAGTCATATGATGAGTATCAGAATTTAGTGTACTCATTGGTCAGGAGTATGATCATTGATATATTATATTTATACAAAAATGATGAATATAAGACTGAGCATGAGGCTAGAATATTATTAGCATATGATATTTCTGATTCTCATCTATCGCTAGATAGTAATAATCCTCAAAAAATATTTTCAAAAACTCCCAATTTCTTATTTTCGGAAGAAGGGTTTAATATAATTATTGGACCAAAAGTAAAAGATAGTAATTCAGTAAGGTTGAATATTAAATATCGTTTAGCAAAGCATGGATTACTTGGAAACTGTAGCGTAAATTTATCGGATGTTAAATATCGTTAAAATTAAGTAAGACAAAAATAACTACATGTGTGCATGTCCAGACTTGTTTATTGCTTTGAGATATTAGATAAGAACTAATTGTTTTTAGATATAGATAATTGAGAAAGTTAATTCTTAAGGTACTACCTTTAAATTATTAATTGATGGCATTTGATACCAATCAGGTGGTTGGGCAATGTTGACAGTTATTTCTTTTTGACTACGAAGTTGTGGCATTAGTTTTGTAACGTCATGAGGGACGCTTATATCGATTCCTAGTTTTAGAAGTCTAGCTTTGTGAACGTAGTACATGCTGGTCTTTTTTATAGGTTTGTTGTACAGCCATGAAAATAGAATTGATTGTGTTGAATTTGCTGACTGTGTTGTCTTGCATATCTTTTTACTAATGAGAATGTCTGAAATATTTTCATAGTCCATAGTACTAATCTCTATTTTATTTAACATGTCATCTATGTCGGTTAAATATTTTAAATAATCATTTTCATCAACCAAGCCATAGAAGCATAAATTATTTCTATTTAAAAATGGTTGCTTGAACTGTTTTTCATCTCTAACTAATCCAATATCGTCACAATATGTGATTATTTTATTTCTATATTCTACCTCTTTTATATTTAATTTTTTAATTAGTTTATTGTTTCTAGATAGTCTCATTTCTTCTGCTTTTATATATAATTCATTTATCCATGAGCAGGTTTTCCAAGATAGTGTGTTTCCATTAGGGAAAAGATGAGGCATTATCCCTTTACCAATTCTTTGACTGGAAAGTCCACGTAAAAAATGTCTTTCGTTATCTTTACCAACAGATAAATTCCTTGTGATATCTATTCTTCTAAATTTGGCACCATTAGTGATAAGTTTGTTTTCTTTCTCTTTTTTAGCGTAACTGTAAAAAGTATCTGTTGCTTTTGTAAATGGTGGGAGTCCAAGCTTTTGTAGTTCGATGTTATAAACTTGAATACACTCGTCTATTGAAGAAAATCCGAATAAATTATCAATTCTTTGCCACCTTGATGGATTTCCCTCAATAGATACTCTTCTACCATCGCAGCGGACTCTAAGTGATGTTGAGTACGAGCCATCTAGTGGCATGGGGTTGTTTGTTACACGTGTTGGGTTAGTGTCAGTTGATGTAAGGTCATATCGAGCAATTAGTTCTTTACCAACTACAGGTAACCCACCTATTGTGTGGTCTTGGTAAATATCTAGGCGGTCAATAAAGTACATGACTGGCTAATTTGTCCCGAGCTCAGGAGTAAGTTCGGATGTTATAGACACCCGAACTGTTAAGGGTGCTGGCGCGCTGCCAGCCAGCACCCCCAATAACCAGAAAGTTAAGGGTAGAAATATGTAAATTGGGGCATGTGGAGCATGCGGTGGTATGTATATGCTTGTGCCTCGATCCTTGAGTGTACAAGGATCGAATAACGGTGTTTCTCTACAGACGAAGAGTATTAGGACTGGTGCTGAGTTACATGTGAATTCAGTGCAGCTGGTATGGCGGACTTCCTGTCCTTGCTTCGGCTCCTGCCTACGCAGAAACAAAGATTCCTGTGACCATCTTGTGACCAAACGGTGTCCAAATGGAGACGTATTCAGACCTTTGTAGACTAAAGGGGTAGGCATAAAAAAACCACCAAAGCCCTTACGAATAGGGGTCTGAGGTGGTCTAGTATGGTTTGAAACAAACCACGGTTTGGTGGAGATGGTGGGAATCGAACCCACGTCCGCAAGCACTCCGCCATCGGCTCTACATGCTTATTTCGTCTATTAATTTAGCTTTGTATTACCCGACGAACAGGGAAAATACAGAGCGATTCTGGATAAGTTTTAACGAATCCACACCAGAAATGCTTCATCGCGATCTTACATGAGTCGACCCCGGTTATCTAAGCGTGTAAGCGCACATTAGGCCGAGGGCTATGAGCAGGTTATTAAGCTGCTAAAGCGTAGTTGTCGTCGTTGGCAACTATAAATTTGCAAACGGTTTTAAGAGGAACTTTGCACCTCTGCATGCACCTCAGGTTTTGCTACCCACGTCGAAGCCATGTCATCCCCGAACTTGGTAAAACTTGAAGCTAGTACTACTAATTAGAACGGTCAAGTTCTGTCACTATTATACGATATTGTGTGAATTTGTACTGTATATATTATGTGTACGGAAATTATAATTTCAAGGTTACCGTGATATTAACGCTTGTTCCCATACTCTCGCGTGACAACGAGAAAATATAGGGTGGCATTCTTTTAAAGTCGAAGGGGCTTTCAGAGGCGAATCGCGGAATAAAGTTCCGCTCCTACGGGACTCCTGCTCCGTGTAGGAGCGGAACTTTATTCCGCGATTGTTTGCTCAAAGGGCGACTTGATGGGTAAATCAGGGTAAAATTCTGGCTTAATTTTTGTCGGATCTGGTCGTTTCTCAGGCTATCGGATAAGGCGCCGAATAATCATAATAATTCATATTAGTCAGACCTTAAAATGCAGACATTCATTGGCTCGCCGGCAATTTCTAGCTTTCGTCAGAAAAAATTTCTTGATCAAATTCAGCAGGTTCTACCTGAAATAACGCAACTTACTGCACATTTCGTTCATTTTGTCGATGCAGGCGAAGCGCTCAGTGATGACGATACGCAGGTGTTAGAAAAATTACTTCGATATGGGCCTCATATGGATGAAGTGTCCAGTGAGGGCAAATTATTCCTGGTCGTGCCTCGCGCAGGAACGATTTCACCCTGGTCATCAAAAGCAACAGATATTGCTCACAATTGTAATTTGCAGGCGATTGATCGTATTGAACGCGGTATTGCTTATCATGTTCAATGTTCTGAGGGATTTCAGTGGGATGAAAAGAGCCAGTCGAAAATAGCGGCCTGTCTTCACGACAGGATGGTGGAAATTGTATTAAATGAACTGGATGAAGCAAGCTGTTTGTTTGGGCATCATGAACCAACTGAAGGTGAGACTGTTGATGTTTTAGGGAAGGGCAAAGTTGCATTGAATGAGGCTAATTTGCGTCTTGGCCTGGCCATGTCGGATGATGAAATCGACTATCTGGTAGAACACTTCACTGATATTAATCGCAACCCGGTTGATGCTGAGTTGATGATGTTTGCACAGGCAAACTCAGAGCATTGCCGACATAAGATTTTTAATGCGGACTGGATTATCGATGGCGAAAAACAGGATCGTTCATTGTTCAATATGATTCGTAATACTTATGAATCTCATTCGGAAGATGTTTTAAGTGCTTACAGTGATAACTCATCGGTCATCGCTTCACACAAAGCTAAACGATTTATGCCGGATGGCGAATCGCATCAATACAAATATTCGGATGAACATATTGCTATCTTGATGAAAGTGGAAACACATAATCATCCAACTGCGATTTCTCCATTTCCAGGTGCAGCGACGGGTGCGGGTGGAGAGATACGTGATGAGGGTGCAACGGGGCGTGGCTCTAAACCGAAAGTGGGATTGAGTGGCTTCTCCGTTTCAAATTTAAAGATTCCGGATTGTCCGCAACCGTGGGAAACGGATTACGGTAAACCAGAACGTATCGTTTCTGCTCTCGACATTATGCTTGAAGGCCCAATCGGTTCAGCTGCATTCAATAACGAATTCGGTCGGCCAAATATTGCGGGTTACTTTCGTACCTTCGAAGAGAAAGTAGCTGGCCCCAATGGTAAAGAGGTTCGTGGTTATCATAAACCGATCATGCTGGCAGGTGGTTACGGCAATATTCGTGAACAGCATATCGAAAAGCTACAACTGCCCGTAGGTACGCCTATTGTTGTTTTAGGTGGCCCTGCGATGTTAATCGGATTGGGTGGCGGTGCAGCTTCATCCATGGATAGTGGTGCCAGTGCAGAAGATCTCGATTTTGCTTCTGTACAGCGTGGTAACCCTGAAATGGAAAGACGTTGTCAGGAAGTCATCGATGCCTGCTGGTCGCAGGACAGTAATCCAATTTTATCTATTCATGATGTGGGTGCGGGTGGTTTATCCAATGCATTGCCTGAGCTGGTTTATGACGGTGGCCGCGGCGCAGAATTTGAATTACGCGAAATTCACAACGATGAGCCGGGTATGACACCAATGCAAATCTGGTGTAACGAATCACAGGAACGTTATGTTATTGCGGTTAACCCTGAGCGCATAAATGATTTCAAACAATTATGTGAACGTGAACGTTGCCCCTATGCCATTTTGGGTGATACCACTGAAGCGCAAACACTAAAAGTACACGACAGACATTTCGATAATTATCCAGTCGATATGCCGTTGGATGTGTTGTTAGGTAAACCGCCAAAAATGTTACGCGATGTGAAACGTGTGTCAGTCAAACAGGATCCATTAAGTACACAGTCTGTTGATATTACTGAAGCGGCTTTTAATGTTTTACGTCTACCGTCTGTTGCCAATAAAACATTTTTAATTACTATCGGTGATCGTACGGTAACCGGAATGGTGACGCGTGACCAGATGGTTGGCCCATGGCAAATACCAGTTGCAGATGTTGCGGTGACGACATCCTCTTTTGAAGGTTATAAAGGTGAAGCCATGGCAATGGGTGAACGTACACCAGTTGCATTACTTGACGGTCCTGCTTCAGCACGTATGGCAATTGCAGAATCGATTACTAACATTATGGCAGCATCAATTGAAAAGTTATCTGATATTAAACTGTCGGCAAACTGGATGGCGCCAGCAGGGCATGATGGTGAAGATGCCATTCTTTACGACACGGTTAAAACTGTTGGTATGGCAATTTGTCCACAACTGGGTTTAACCATTCCTGTTGGTAAAGATTCTATGTCGATGAAATCGGTATGGATCGAGACGACTGAAAGCGGCACGGAAGACAAATCAGTAACAGCCCCCTTGTCTTTAGTGATAACTGCATTTACACCTGTGACCGATGTGCGTAAAACGTTGACGCCACAGATTCGTACAGACATTGAAGATACCGGTTTATTACTTATCGATTTAGGTTTCGGTAAAAATCGTCTCGGTGGTTCAGCATTGGCACAAACCTGTAAACAGATTGGTAATGTGCCACCAGACCTGGATGATGCTGAACAACTACGAACGTTCTTCAATGTGTTCCAGCAATTAAATAACGAAGGCAAAATTATTTCATGGCATGACCGTTCTGATGGCGGTTTGTTTGCCTGTTTAAGTGAAATGGCGTTTGCTGGTCATTGTGGTTTAGATATTCATCTTGATTCTATGTTGAGTGATCGCGGTGATGCTGTCTCTGTTTTATTTAATGAAGAACTGGGTGGTGTCATTCAGATACGTTGTGAGTATCTTGATTCAGTCGAGCAGGCATTTGCAGATGCAGGTTTATCGGACTGTTTGCATGAACTTGGAAAAATTCATGATGAAGATCAAATAACCATTAACAATAATGGTATCCCGGTTTTCTCTGCTTCACGTGAATCCTTGCAACAGGCATGGAGTGAAACCAGTTATCACATGCAACGTTTACGTGATAACCCGGAATGCGCACAACAGGAATTTGATGCCATTACGCAAGATGATAAAGGTCTTAACGTTAAACTTAATTTTGATATTAATGATGACGTGGCTGCGCCTTATATTAAAACAGGGGTAAGACCCAATATCGCTGTTTTACGTGAACAGGGTGTAAACGGGCAGGTTGAAATGGCTGCCGCTTTCGACCGTGCCGGCTTTAATGCCATTGATGTGCATATGAGTGACATCATCAGTGGCGATGTTCAATTCGATGATTTTAAAGGACTGGTTGCCTGTGGTGGATTTTCATACGGTGATGTTTTAGGCGCAGGGGAAGGCTGGGCAAAATCGATTTTATTTAATTCGCGCGCGCGTGATGTATTCGAAGCCTACTTCAATCGTGATGATACCTTTAGTTTGGGTGTATGTAATGGCTGTCAGATGATGGCTAATCTAAAAACATTAATTCCCGGTGCTCAGCAATGGCCGCATTTCGTAAGGAACCACTCCGAGCAGTTTGAAGGTCGTTTCAGTTTAGTCAAAGTGATGGAATCAAACTCAATTCTGATGCAGGGAATGGCCGGTTCATATATGCCCATTGCCGTTGCACATGGTGAAGGTCGTGCAGAATATAAAACTACAGAACAACGCCAAAGTGCAAATTCTGTACTGCGTTATGTTGATCATAATGCCAATGCAACTGAAACTTACCCGCTAAACCCGAATGGTGCGCCGGAAGGGTTAACGGGTTTCTGTAGTGATGATGGTCGTGCAACAATCATGATGCCGCACCCTGAACGTGTGTTTAGAACAGTACAGCATTCATGGCATCCGGATGAGTGGCAGGAAGATGCACCGTGGATGCGTTTGTTCCGTAATGCGCGTGTTTTTACTGAATAGGTTTTTTAGATTCTAGGTGACGACTAGAAACTTTAAAAGCTTGAACCGCAGAGACTGGATTAGGGCAGGACGCCCGTAAGTAGAACAATGCAGGAGCAATTGTCGAGGCACAGAGAAAAGCTTTATATTAACGTCATTGCGAGCGGAGCGTGGCAATCTCCTGTAGACGACTCAGCCGCTTAAAGAGATTGCCACGCTCCGCTCGCAATGACGAATAAACTAGATTTTCCTCTGCGTCTCTGCGTCTCTGCGGTTCAAGTTTTTGACTTTGTTTTGACTATCAGCCTTTATTTATCTACTAGCCATCGGCTCCAGTATCTTCGCATCTCCTCAATCGCTGGATAAGGTCAGCTTGCCGTCGATTCAGGTAACAATTTACTATTTCATAAGACAGATTACTGAATTGAGTATATGCTCATTTATATTAAGTGATTTGTTTTGAATTGAGTACGTCGGAGTTTGTATGAAAAAATCGAAATTTGAAGATGGTATTTTGTCATCAGAGATAACACCTAAATCAGTTTATATGAATAGGCGAAAATTCATGCAACAAACGGTTGCTACTGGTTTACTGTTATCCGTTGATTCGATACTTCCAGCCTGGGCAAAAAAGTGGCCTGAATTAAAGCATAGTCCTTATAGTATTACGGATACAGTCAACAGTTTTGAAGATATTACTACTTATAATAATTTTTATGAATTTGGTACGGGTAAAAAAGATCCACATAAACAGGCAACAAATTTCAATCCGAAACCCTGGTCAATAGCAGTAGAAGGGGAATGCGATAAACCGGGAGTTTTTGATCTTGAGGATTTTATTAATCCAACGACTTTAGAAGAGCGAATATATCGATTACGCTGTGTCGAAGGCTGGTCAATGGTGATTCCGTGGGTAGGTTTCTCACTTGCTGACATGTTGAAAAAATTTAAACCTAATTCAAAAGCAAAATATGTTGAATTCACCACCTTGCTGGACAAAAGTAGAATGCCCGGACAACAACGCCGTGTTTTGCGCTGGCCATATGTGGAAGGTTTACGTATCGATGAAGCAATGAATGCGCTACCTATAATGGCTGTGGGTTTATATGGAGATGTTTTACCAAATCAAAATGGTGCGCCAATCCGTTTAGTCGTACCATGGAAATATGGATTTAAAAGTATTAAATCGATTGTAAAAATACGGTTTACTGAAAAACAGCCTGTCACTACCTGGAATCAAACCGCTCCTAAAGAATATGGATTTTATTCGAATGTTAATCCGACTGTTGATCATCCACGATGGAGCCAGAAAAAAGAACGGGTGATTGGATTACCATTCTGGAAACCAAAACGCGATACGGACATGTTTAATGGATATAGTGAACAGGTTGCTCATCTATACAAAGGTATGGATCTTAAGAAAAACTTTTAGGTTACGATGATTTAGTTAAAACTCTGTCATTGCGAGCGATAGCGTGGCAACCTCTTTTAGGTGGTCGTGTTTTCAATAGGGGATTGCCGCGCTATCGCTCGCAATGACGCACTCTTTTTCTGTTATATTGTTTATCGAATGACACTTACAAATAAACAAATTCCATTTTTTGTTAAACCACTAGTATTTTTATTATGTCTTATACCATTCGGTGAACTGGTATACGGTGCAGTCAATGATAGTCTTGGTGTTAACCCGGTCGAAACATTAACGCACGAAACGGGGCAGTGGGCTCTACGGTTTTTGTTACTTACTTTATTCATTACACCGCTCAGGCGTTTAATAAAAGTACAATGGTTAATAAAGTTACGTCGAATGCTAGGTCTGTATGCTTTTTTTTATGCCGTCCTGCATTTTATTACTTATATATGGCTGGATCAGTTTTTTGACTGGATAGAAATATTATCTGATATCCCTAAACGACCATTCATAACAATTGGATTTGCTTCATTTTTATTGTTAATACCCTTAGCGTTAACTTCTACAAAAAAAATGCAGCGGCGTTTGAAAAAGAAATGGGTTGCTTTGCATAAACTTGTTTATGTAATACCGATGTTGGTTGTGCTTCATTTTATATGGTCTTTAAAAGCAGATTATTTCGAACCAATGACTTATACGATTGTGTTTTTGGGTTTGATGTTAATGCGATTCTTTCATGAAAAGAAAAAAGCCTCGAAGACTTAACTTCGAGGCTTT
>Ga0316209_1001243_pt1 | contig 28649 bp, 30 predicted proteins | sample 6monopyrite_MG_FD_204945 | JGI IMG/M metagenome (GOLD analysis project Ga0316209, IMG submission 204945) | Microbial mat bacterial communities from mineral coupon in-situ incubated in ocean water Damariscotta River, Maine, United States -... | ecosystem: Environmental > Aquatic > Marine >...
AGAAAGAACGCCTGTTGAACTTAGGGATTCGGCATTTGCCAAAGCAGTATGACAATATCGCCTGGATTGATTGCGATGTTTTGTTTACGAATCCATTGTGGTATGAAGAGACTGAAAGGCTTCTGGAAATGTATCCTGTCGTTCAGATGTTCCAGAAATGCCATTGGCTGGACCTGAATGGCTCGGTTGAAAAATCTCGTCCATCATCTGCCAGCCTGGGGAGCTACCTAAAAGCGGGTTCTGATCAGTCGCATCCCGGCTTTGCCTGGGCGGCTCGGCGGTCACAGATCGAGCAATGGGGCGGCCTGTTCGATCTCGATATCACAGGTAATGGTGATGCCTGGATGACTCACGCTTTTTACAAAGAATACGATACAGCAATGACAAGGGCCGCCTCGCTGATGCTTCGGCAATCGGTATTGCAATGGTGTGAGAGGGTCGCCGATTTAACCGGTGGTCAAGTTGCTGTTGTTCCGGGTGATGTCTTGCATCTGTTCCACGGCCCGCTTTCCGAACGTGGTTATTGGGATCGATTCCTGATTCAGCAGAAACATAATTACGATCCCGGATCGGATATCAAAATTGCTGATAATGGTGCCTGGCAATGGAACTCAGTCAAAGCAGACTTTCATCGAGAAGTAGCGAGCCGGTTCGGACCACTTAAAATTGGTAAGTAGTTCGATGTTTCATTTGTGTGCTGGAAGGGATATTTAATGTCTGAAAAAACTGATGAGTACATGCCGTGGATTGTGGTTGATCAGAATGGGCTTTTTATGGTGGTACGGGATTCGTTCTGTTCGCCTTACGGTCCGCGAATCTGGCATCGTTTTGAAATGGGAGTCCCCGCAAAATATGATGACGTGCGTGATGCCTGGGAAGTGGCACACCGACTCAACGGCGAACTTTATCACGGCTCGGAGAATCTGAAACGAAATAAAAACAACTGGATCCAGACTTACACAGGCGAAAAGTTTTACCCGACCGATCCCGATTCCGAAGAAGTTTGTATTTATGATATTGCACATGCGCTGGCTAATACATGCCGATTCAATGGGCATTCTGAAATCTTCTACTCAGTCGCTCATCATTGCGTTCTGGGATCATATCATTGCGATGATCCGCTCTGGTTTCTTCTGCATGATGCGGCGGAGGCGTACCTGGTAGATTTGCCCAGGCCGATCAAGAGTTGTTTCCCGATGTTCGCGAAACTCGAAAACAGACTCCTGGAAGCCATCGCAGAGAAGTTCAACTTGGAATTTCCATTCCCGGATTCTGTGTATGTGACCGATAACCGCATGTTGCAAACAGAAAGAAAGTTTTTACTGGGACCGGCACCCGTCATATGGAAACTCTCCGATGATTTCCCGGCGTATGATATTGAAATTGGTCGCTGGACTCCTGCCTTTGCGGAGCGGATGTTCCTGGAGCGGTTTGAAGAACTGACCTCACAAAACGCAAAACAAGCGAAAACAGCGTAAAAACAGTCATTTCGGCCTTGCGCAGAGGCCGTTTTAAGCCTGCAAGTGACATTTGAGCCGCATGACAGGTCACTTCGTGAGAGTTATTTCGCTGCTTTATTGCACACTTGCCGAATCCATTCTGCGCGGGGAATTCCGGCTTTCTTGGCAGCGAATGCCCATTGTTTCCAGTCCTGATCGGACACTTGAATTGATCTTCTCTGCCCGATTGCCGGGCGACCAATACTCTTTTTTTCTGATTTCTTTTTCATTTATCGGATATCCTTAATTGACAACTATCGGATATCCGATAGTATATATACATAACGAGGACGTCAACCAGAGAGAGAAAAAACAATGGCAAAATTTCACCCCAACAAAGAAATCAGCCGAGCAATCGAGTATGCTTTGGAATGTGGGTGGCGTTTTGAAAAAAGCAAAAAAGGACATGCTTTCGGGCAAATCTTCTGCTCTTTCGGACAACGAGGTGGATGCCGAAAATCAATCTGGAGTACACCAGCAAATCCAACAAAACATGCTTTGGAAATTCGGCAAATCGTTAATCAATGTCAACACTAAAACAAGGGAGTTGTACAATGGAAAAAATCAGTCTTCTTGCACTCGATCCAAATTTTAATCCTGACAATTATACTTCCGATCTTGAAGATGAAGTGATACGCCTTTTTACGCAATCGGCAGAGCTAGCCTATTCAAACGGAAAACTCCAACTTGGTATTGAAATCCGAGGTGTTGATGAGCTTGGCAAGATCGGGGAAAAACTGATGTCATTTTCACTTGCTGATTTCTCAGAAGTTTTGTTTATCGACAGTAACCAAAATGTTATTGATCGGTTTACTCTCTCTGCAATTGCTCAGTTCCCCAGGCTGCGCAGCCTTGTCGGATAGATATTTGCGCCCCTGGTAAGTTACATCGTGCATTTTCTCAATGCGATTCACCAGGCCGACAGACCGCAATCGATAAACCGCTTTTCGGATCGCTTTTCGATGTTGTCGGCAATGCTTTTCGATGTCGTCATAATCAGCCGGACTGATGGCTCTTAGGACTCGCAAAATATGCGTTTGGAATCGTGTTAATTTCATTCGATCCCCTGCTCTCCCGGATCGAGATTGCAGCCCTTTTGTTGAGCAAATTCTGACAAGCTGGCTCGCGCTCGTTTGATGGATCGGGTGATATTGGATCGGTTTGATTCCATGGCGCGGGAAATATCAGACTTCCCCCAGCCGTTGCCAAGTAAATGCAGTATAGCAAGCTGTCGTAGGCGATGCCGGTTGCTTCCGGCCCATTCGGTATAGATTTCAAACACGAAACGCGATTGATCGCGTGGCAGTTGCACTGCCTCTCCGTCGAAGTCAGTAATTGACATCATGTCGGATGATTCTCCCAAGAGGATTCACCTAAAGGACAACAAAACCGTAAGTGTTAGACGGTTAACCAATCAAAGGCCGGCCGTGAAATGGATTTCACGTTCCGGTTTCTTTTGGTGTGGGAGGCTTCCATGCGGTCCATCTGGGCGGGTTTTAACGAAATTCGCCTCCAATATCAACAGGTAATGAACAATGCAGACAGATCAATCATTTCGAGTTGGTGATATCATTACATGCTGGGGCGCTGATCCCGTATCAACTTTCATCAGCCTGAAAACATCCTGGCCATTCGGTAATCCCGCTTTGAAATATGCCCCATCACACGTTGCCATTATCGGCGAGTATGAAGGGGCATTAGGTTGGTATGAATCAACCACAAAATGCCACCACAAATGCCTCTATGCTGGAGAAAAGGTATCCGGCTTTCAGGTTCACGAACCAAACAAGCGAGTGGCGGATTATCTCGGTAAATGCGGAGGCATTGCCATCTTCCGGCTTTCTTGTTTCGCTCGCCTGGCATTCGATGATATTCGTTTTTCTCAATTGCTCCGCATGTCGCTGGATCATCGGCTTTCGTATGCGATGGATTTGCTGGACGGGGCGATGCTTTCAGGGACTCGGCTGCTCAAGTTCTCGTATTTTTATTCGTTACTTGTGCCTGGCGTGGATGAAAGAGACGTTTTTTGCAGTGAAATCGTTTCGCGGTACATGCAGGAACTCGGACTACAAAACCGCGCTGATCCAAGGCAGTTCACACCAGGCGGGTTGCTTCGTGATTTGACACGCACCGGAGCGTATCGATTGATCTACAAACAATGGGGGTAAAATGGTTTCTCGTTTTTTAATCATGTTGATTATTGTTGGTTTGATGAGTGCAAAAGGGCATTGTCAATCAACCGTGCAGAAGATTCTTGCGAATCGTCCTCCCTATGCGAATCGGCTTCCCAATTGTGCCGTCCCTAAGAGATACACGGGGACTTATCAGCACACCGTAACATTTGATGAATTCAATGCTTTGCGGATTGCGGTTCAGCGGCTTGAGGTTGAATTAGGAGCCGTTGCCAAAGAGAAAGGGATTCGTGGTTTAACCGGGCCGCAAGGCATGCCGGGACCGCCTGGTCCAACGGGACCACCTGGGGCTGTTGTTCATGGCGCATCACCAAAGCGATTGGAAGATGTCGAAAACCGTCTTAACCAGGTGATTGACCATCTGAATGAACAAATCACTAATGAGAAAAGCAGAAAACAAAGTCCTCCAACGGCTCCGCCATCACGTCCAAAGGTAACAAAGCAGCCAGCGGCAAACCGAACGGATGAAAAAAACGAAACGCCCTGGATTACAAAGTTACTCGCTCCATTGGCTGGGATGGTTGGGACCGCATACGCCGGTCCTGTAGGCGGTGCTATTGTAACGGCTTTGACTGGATACGCTGGTTGGTTTCTATTTGGTCGCAAAAAGAAATCACCCCAACAGCAACGTCGATATCAGGAACAACGACCACCGCCATCAAGAGAATACCAAGGGAAAATAGTTCAAAACGATGGTTCAGATAAATACGCAGAACCCAATCCTGAACTTTATGAACAAGCGGTTAAGATGGCCGCGAAAGGTAAGACGGGAGTTCTGGGTGACCGCGAAGTGGGAGTAAATCAACTCCAGTGGATCGCCAATAAATACGCACACGACAACAATCAAATATAAAGGGATACAATGAATAATTCATTTGCTCAAACGAGGAAGAATGTCAAAAACTGGGGCTGTCGTCAGGTTATTAGTGATTTCATGGCATGGCGGGAACAAATCTGTTTACGCGGGGAATGGGATTCGTCAGGCGGCTGGGATGATCCGCTGAATCAATTGTTCGCTGATGAGGCAGGACGTATTCGCAAATCGCTCGCAATCGTGACTAACGAAAAGTCGATTGCTGATCAGATTGCCTTGAATGCAAAAAACGATAAAGATGCGGCCAATGAAACCCAGACGCTTTTGGAACGGTATACGAACGGCGAGCCGATTTCAGAGGATGATGTCGTGATGCCTTCAGCGATTGGTGACGAAAACGAGTTGCCGTACGATTTCAGTGGAGCCGATCCGAACATCCCGCAAGTACAGGGTCGAAAGAACAAGGATCTTGTTTCTCTTACGACAATGATCGACCGTGCGGTTAAAGAAACGTCAAACCTCGATTGTCAGGGCTACGGAACCGTAATCCCTAAAACACAATCAGCAATGATCCTGGCACTTCTCGATACGATGTTTGCCATCTTGCAACAACGTGGTGGTGAGAAGAATCGTCGGCGTATTGCCCAGGGAACATCAGCGACTGAAGCGAAAGCTGACGATGTGGTTGGTATTGCGATCACGAAACCAGATGAGCAACCGAAAGCGTAATTCGCCCTTCCTTGGTGAGGCGTGGTAACTCCCATATCTGATATTTGAAACTCCTCAGATATTGCCACGTCTCGCTTTCTTTATACTCTCGAAAGCCTGCCATGTTTGGACTGACATTCCCCGCCAAGATTACACGAGTGATTGATGGCGATACGGTGGAAGTAGAGATCAAACGAACGCTCCGCATCCGTCTGCTTGACTGTTGGGCTCCGGAGACACGGACTACTGATTTGGTTGAGAAGGCTAAAGGAATCAAATCAAAGAAAAACCTGCAAAAAGAGGCACAGGGGCAAGACGTCAGCGTCTCTGTCCCTATTGACGCCGAAGGCAAGTTTGGGGATGCGATGTCGTTTGGTCGCGTATTGGGTCACATTGTGCGTGATAGTGACGGGGTTGATCTATCTACCCTGCAGGTTGTATCTGGTTTCGCAACAAAAGAAAGAGAATCATAATGTTTGGGCTTTCGGCTTACGAATTCATCATGTTGGGCGCACTTATTATAGGTGCCATCTTTTGGTGTGGTGCCGTGTATCAACGACTCTGTGATGGTGTTGAGGCACTCAAGTGGCTCAAGGGACGGCACATCCAACTGGAAGGCCGAGTCAATCACATTGAATCCCACCTGGGCATTCCCAAGCCGCCAAGCGTCAAGCCGCCCTTCTAATAGGCAAGCCACGGGCAATAGGTACTATATTTCCAAGGATTTGCTCACGCCTCCATAGGGAACAGCGGGTATATCAAGCACACTTTCTTTCGTGGGCCGCCGGATGAGTTCGTATGACGATCACAAAAATCGAGCGGCGGCACGCCAGGCGGAGCAATCTGCTTCCGGTCGTTCGATTGGTGCCATCCCGCCGATCAAAAATAAACGACGAAAAAACAAATCGAAAAAATCGCTGAAGTATTTTTTGGAAACATATTTTCCAAACGCATTTCCCTTGGCATGGTCCGCCGACCATTTGACCGTGATCGGCTTGATTCAATCGGCTGTTTTAGATGGCGGATTACAAGCGGTCGCGATGCCTCGCGGATCGGGAAAATCAACCATCTGTGCGCGGGCTGTTTTGTGGGCGTTGGTTTGCGGTCACCAAAGTTACGCGATGTTGATTTGTGCGGACTCTGGCAAAGCCGTTAAAATGCTGGACGCTTTGAAACTGGAACTCGAAAAGAATCAACTGCTATTCGAGGACTTCCCGGAAATCTGCTACCCGATTCGCAAACTGGAACGAATCGCCAACCGCGCCAAAGGGCAGACGCACAAAGGGCAATCGACCGACATCGTGTTTAATAAAGACATGGTTGTTCTTCCGACGATCAAAGGTTCCGATGCTTCCGGGGCTGTCCTGGAAGTGGGCGGAATTACTTCGGCGGTGCGTGGTGGTCAATACACGCAACAGGATGGAACGGTTATTCGTCCCTCGATTGTGCTGATCGATGATCCGCAAACCCGCGAATCGGCGGGCAGTCCGAAACAAAATCAGGATCGCGAACAAATAATATCGGCTGACTTACTCGGGATGTCCGGCCCTGGGGAAACGATATCGGTGTTGATGACCTGCACCGTGATCTACCAGGACGATCTGGCGGACAAGATGCTGAACCGGAAGCTGCACCCGGAATGGCACGGCATCCGTATCAGCATGGCAAAGTCGATGCCCAAAGACATGAAACTGTGGGAGCAATACTCCGACATCCGGGCATCGGAACTGGTTGAAGATCGACCGCATGTCGAGTCGAATAAGTTTTACAAAAAGAATCGCAAGGCGATGGACGCCGATGCGGAGGTCTACTGGAAACAGCGATTCAACAAAGGTGAGCTTTCTGCGATTCAATCCGCGATGAATATCTACTTGCGGGATCCGCAAGCATTCGCATCGGAATATCAGAACCAACCGCTGGAGGAAGATTTATCCGGCGAGGTGTATTGGATCGCCTCGGAAATTGCCCAGAAAGTCAACGGTTATGATCGTCGGCAAGTCCCGGAAGATGCCCAGCTTGTGACATCGTTCATCGACGTGCAACGCCGGCTGCTGTATTGGATGGTGGTGGCCTGGGCGGATGAGTTCACCGGATGGATCATTGACTACGGCACGTTCCCGGAACAACGCCGAAAAACATTCATTGCCCAGCGAGTCAGTAACACGCTCGAAAAGAAGTACAAGGCAAAATTCGAGGTGGCCTTACGCCAGGGCCTGATCGAAACAACCGATCAGATTATCGGGAGAACCTACAAGCGGGATGACGGGAGCGGATCGCGAGTACAACGCCTCGCCATTGATGCTGCCTGGGGGGAATCGACGCACATTATTCGCTCGTTTATTCGAGAGTCAAAAAACGGGGGAATGATGCTCCCCAGCTTTGGAAAGTCGGTCGGCGCCAAAGGCCGGCCGATCTCCGCCTGGCAGAAGAAAAAAGGGGAATGGCGGGGGTTGGAATGTACGATCCCGCCAGCCAAAGGACGCATTGTACGCCACTTAATGTACGACACAAATTTCTGGAAGTCGCAGGCGATGCGGCGGCTTTCGTCTCCGATTGGCGAAACTGGCTGCGTCACGATCTACGGTGGAATGAACCATCGACACGGTTTTTTAGCGGAACACCTGGCTGCAGAAAAGCCGCGAGACATCGAAGATAAAATCAGCGGGCGAATTGTCACCGAGTGGGCTCCGCCGCCCGGAGTGACTGAAAACCACTGGTTTGATTGTTTTGTGGGGAATTGCGTGTTGGCTAATACGATGGGAATTCATCCTCCCGGATTCATCCGACAAGGGAAAGTCACAACCAAGAAAAGAGGAAAGGTGAAATACTTATGAGTGCTGCAAAAACGGCGAAGAAAAAAACCACCCGGACTACAAAACAGGGGACCAATAAGGAGAGTTCCACAAGTACCTCGGCAGATACAACCGCAACCAGGTGTCCCAAATGCGGATCGACAGAGCGGATCCCGTATCAACAGAAAAAAGAGATTGAAACTTCCGGGCTTGCCCCGGATGGAAAACCAGCAACTCACATTTTACTCCAGTGGACTCGGTGTAATTGCTGTATGCAGTCGCGAGTAGATCGTACTTACCACAACAGGACATAAAGAAAATGCCCGTAGATTACACCGCAGAAATCGCAGAAATCGAGGACGTTCTCAATTCCGGTATCACCGAGACAATGGAAGATGGCCAGATGGTCCGCCTGGACCTGCAGCATCTTCGCCGGCGGCTGGCAGAACTGAAACGACTGAGCGGCCTAAAGAAAAAACGACCACGATTCGGCAGCATTAACCTGGGAAGCTAATTTGAGTAATCATCCTTTTCACTTTTCAGACTGGACTGATAACGGTCAGACTCTTGCCGTCCCCACCAAGACGACAGGATTAGGATACGCAGCGGCTGAAAACAGCAACCGCCGCAAGTCTCCCCCGCTCGATCTGGGGACCGAAGATCGAGTTCTGGACCGCAATAAACGCCGCCGGCTGATGTCGAATACTCGCGATCTGCGCCGCAACTTTGCCCTGGCGGCCTGGATCGTTCGCAAGCATCTGGATTATGTGGCCAGTTTTTCTTTTCAAATGCGATCCGGTGATGAGGATCTTGATAAAGAGATTGAGCGCAAACTGAAACAGTGGTCGAAGCCGAAGAACTGCGATGTCTCGGCGCGGTTCTCTTTGCGAAAAATGCTCCGCATGGTGGAGGCGAAATCTGTCGTTGATGGCGATTGCGGATTACTCAAAGTCTCAAAGAATCGCGGCGGTCGGCGGATTTCTCAGTTGCAGGGGATCGAGGGGGATCGGATCAAAGATCCTGATCTGCCTGGACGCAAGGATGCAGAACAATGGGTGCAGGGAATCAAAGTTGATTCGGCTTATCGGCATCTGGCGTATTCAATTTACAAGCGAGACAAAGGCCGGCGGATGACACCGGAACGAATCGTCCCCGCTAGGAATATGATCTGGCATAATGGCTTTGTTGATAACTTCGACCAGGCACGCGGAATCTCGCCACTTTCATCCGCCCTGAACACGATGCGTGATTTGCATGAGAATTTTGATTACGCACTCAGCCGGGCGAAAATTTCCCAACTCTTTGCGTTTGCGATCACACGCGATATCGCTGCGATGGAAGAGGAAGCCGACAGCGGCTACGGCAATTACAAGAATTCAAAAACCGGCGTCAACCTGGATGATGAAACGCCCGCGGATCAGGACGATTCCCCGGAATACGATGTCGATTTCGGGAAAGGACCGGCATTCCTGGATATGGAACCGGGACATGACGCGAAGTTCCTGGAGTCTCAGCAGCCGAGTGATCAGTTCCGTGAATTCACGATGACGATGCTGCAACTGGCGATGAAAGCACTCGATATCCCCTTCTCATTTTACTCCGAAAACTTCACCAACTTTTTCGGATCGCGCGGAGCCTTGCAGCATTACGAGCGATCTTGCCGCGATAAACGAGAGACATTGCAAGGGATTCTCGATGAGATTACCCGCTACATGATTATGACCTGGATTCTCAATGGGGAAATCGAACTATCAAAAGGAATGAAACTTTCTGATCTGGTCTGGGAATGGGTCGCCGATGGAATTCCGTGGTGGGATCCCGCCAAGGAAATCAAAGGTGATGTGATGGCGATCGGAGCCGGCCTGGACACCCCGCAGCGTGTTTGTAAGGAGAGAGGTCGCGGAGATTTCTTTGAGAATATCGATGAAATTTCCAAAGCGGTGCAGTACGCAAAAGAAAAAGGCGTTCCGATTTCTTTCTCGGTTGAGAAAAAGAAAGAGAAAAACAAAGCCAATGACACAAACAACAATTAAACAAGTTCCCGTCACCGCTCTTTCCGCTCCCGCCACTTTACTGATGGCTGGAGAGGAACAGGAAAATCAGTGGCCGATCAAACTGCAAGCCCGCTCCAAGGAAGTGTTGGATCATTGGTATTGGGGACGCATCGTTCACGATTTTGCAGGGATGGAACACAAAGAGAAAATCCCGGTCGATTATTGCCACGATAGCTGTGAAGTGTTGGGATTCTGCGATCAGTTTGAACTGACGGACTACGGCCTGGAACTTTCCGGGCATGTGATCTCCGCATCGGAAGCGGATCGTTCGGCGGAAGTCGCTTTGAAGGCGAAAGCGGGGATTCCTTACGAAGCCTCGATCACATTCTCGCATGAAGGACTACAAACCGAGTATATCCCAGAGGGCCGAACCGCCCAGGTTAATGGCGAAGAACTCGCGGGCCCGTTGACGATTTTTCGGACATGGAAATTGATGGGCGTGGCGGTCTGCCCATTTGGTTATGACTCGAACACATCGACGGAAATGTCGAAACGTGATCAATTTATTGAACTCTCAATCTCAGGAGGTGAAGAAATGCCCGGTAAAGGCACAAAAACAGAGCAAACAAAAACGGACGAATCCACTGACCTGAGCAATCAGGGGGCGGAATCAGGTTCCGAAACAAAAACTGAACTCCAGAAACAGGAGAGTGAAAAAACCGAGCCGGGTAAAAAAGAGACTGGCCTGGCGAAGTCTCGCGATGATGTCCGCACCGAACTGGAATTGTTTGTGGAACGCTTCGGATCGGCGGATGGAACGCAGTATTTCATCGAAAAGCTGTCTCTGGAAACTTCACTGGATCGCCATGCTCGCAAGCTCGAAACCGAACTGGCGGCGAAAGAAAAGGAAATTACCGAGTTGAAAGCGAAACTCGAATCGGTGGAACTGGGCGAAACGGATCCTGTTTCTTCCGGAGAATCTCATTCGGGTGGTACTGCGAGTGCCAAAACCGGCTTGGAAGCGGCAATTAGGATGCCTGGTTAAAGCTAAGCCACTCAAATCAAACGGACTTCATTTTGTGTTTATCAAACGAGAGGGAATTAGTAACCCCCTCCCCTCCTAAAGGAATCAATTTCAATGGCAAACAATTTTCTTACTCTGGCTGATCTACTCAAGATCGACACGGCGGGGGCTTCTGATATTGAAGTTTCTGATCTGTTGAACAAAGCACAGATCATCAATCGCATTGCTGCCGGCACCGCATCGAACGGAACGCAGCATCAATACCTCAAAGAGACCGGCGCACCAGTGGTTGGTTTTCGAGAACCGAATGCCGGTCGAGACGTGAGTAAGTCATCCGATACGCTCGTTACAATTGCCTTGAAAATTCTCTCGGCAAATACGATGTGCGACAAGGCCCTGGCTGATGTCCACAAAAGAGGAGCCGGGGCGTTTGTGGCTCGCGAAGCTCGCCGGCATTTACGACAAGCGTTCTTTGAAGCTGAAAAGCAGATGCTTTACGGCACCGGCAACGTTGCCGATGGATTCACCGGCCTGGTTGATAACGCCTCGGTTGCAACTTTGGCTGGCGAAATGGTCATTGATGCTGGCGGAACAACTGCCAATACGGCATCGTCAATCTGGTTTATCGTTACCAATGACGACGAAACCGATGTGACAGTCATTGCTGGTCAGGATGGAGACATCGACATCGGTGAAACCATTGTCACCAAGCATGAAGATGTCGGTGGGAAAAGTTATCCCGTGTATTACACGCCGATTGAATCGTGGCTTGGTTTGCAGGTCGGGTGTAAATACTCGGTTGGTCGAATTGTCAACGTCACTCAGGACGCTGGTAAAGGCTTAACCGATGACCTGCTTTCCCAGATGTTGGAATTGTTCCCATCTGATAAACAGCCGGCATTGATCGGCATGAACCGTCGTTCTCGCGGGCAGTTGCAGCGGTCACGGACAACTTATTCGCCAACCGGTCTTCCGGCACCATTGCCAACGGATTATGAAGGCGTGCCGATTGTGCCTGCTGAATCAATCCCGAATACCGAAGCCCTGGTCGTGTAAGGTAAAACCGGCAAATGAGTATTGGAGCAACAGCGGCAAAAATTGCCCGACGTTCTCATAAGCGAACAAGCGGCGTTCCGATCACGTACAAACGTGGCGGAACGTCGTTATCGCTTGTGGCAACCATCGGCACCACACGCCGTGACCAGCAACACAACGATGGTTACGTTGCTCGAAAACAGATACGGGATTTTCTGATTGATGTCGCTGATCTGTCTCTTGGCGAACCGGAACTGGATGACGAAATCGAAGAGACAGCCGGAGGAATCGTTTATGTGTATCGCCTGGTATCTCCCGGAGGCTCCGAAGAACCGTTTCGTTATTCTGATCGCCATCGTCTGGTCTGGCGTCTGCATGTGGAACTGATCGAAGAAAGAGTGGCTGCGTGATTGATCCGAACGATGACATCCCGATTCAACTGGCGGAAACGCTCGTTTCTGTTCTCAATATAGATTTTGCGGGCGTGTTCATTTCCGAATTTGATTTCGTTGTCGAAAACGATGTAAAGGAATTGAAGGATCTGAAAGTCACGATTGTTCCGGGTGGATTGGATGCTTCAGAATTGCTGGATCGGGGCGCGACCGTTGAAAACGACTGGCTGGTCGGGATCGGATTTCAGCAGCGGGTTTCTCGCAAGGGTGACGTGGAAACAAAAGCGATCTTAAAAATTGTTCGCCAGGTCCGCGATTACATCAACCGGAATCGGATCATCACGATTGGCGATGATGAATTCTTGATTGAATCGATTGAAAGCCGCCCTTATTTGGATCAAGAACTACTCTTGAGTGGGCATTTCTACTCGGCGATCGTTCTCACGATTCGGGAATGGGAGGATCTGGACTGATGCAGCTTCCCCAGGTCGGAAACATGCTTCCCTCAATCCGGGTCGATCAGTTTTTCGACCGTCCGGGAGTGCTTCGGTATCTGTCGAAAAAAGAAGCGAAGTATCTCAATCGATCTGGCGGAGCAATCCGACTGACCGCAAAACGTTCCATTCGCAAACGAAAAGGAATCAGTAAGCCAGGCAGCCCGCCCAGTTCCCATGAAGGATCACTACGGCGGTTCATGTTTTACGGACTGGATAAAACCAATGGATCGGTTGTGGTTGGTCCGTCTGCGATCATGCGACAAAGCAGCGGAACGGAAAAACGAGGAGCTTCGCTGCTTGAATTCGGCGGCTGGACACGGCGAAAAAAGACCAGGTATGACCGCAAAGGACAACGTTACAAGGTTATTGAGAGGCTGCATTATAAGGCCAGACCGTTTATGCAGCCTGCCCTGGAGAAAATCGAACCACGACTTCCGCAGATGTTCGCGGATGCTTAACCATCCTGAAAGGAATCAATAATGGGACGTACACGAATCGGGCTGAAAGCCAAAGCCTACGCCATGATCGGCGCGACAGAAACCGAAATCGACATCATCAAAGAGCAAGTCCAGATGACGCTCACTAAAAATGAAGCGGATGTTTCGGGACGGGGTGACGAATGGGACTTGGTTCGCGGGACCACGAAAGTCAATTCAATTGATTTTCAAATCCTCGATAAAGATGGGGATACGATCAAGGATACTTTCCTCGATTCCTTCCTAAACGGCACCCCGATTGAAATGTGGTTCCTCAATTTCGCGAAAGCGACATCTGGGGCGGAAGGCCCCCACGCTGAATATGAAGTGTTCCAGATGAATCGGACCGAAGTCCGTAAAGAGGGCATCGTTTACGATATCACACTCAAGCCGACCGATGGCCCAACCGCCGGGCTTCCGGAGTGGTATATCGAGGCTTAATCCGGCTTGTTGCCTGGCTTTTTGAGCGTTTATTTTCTTTTGTCAAGGTGATTTTCATGCGACTGTTTCACGACGATGCAGATCGGCAATGGCGGTTGTCCATAAATGTGGCAACCGTCAAGCGGGTTCGGCGGATCTTCTCTGAAGGCGGTGAGCCGTTTGATTTGCTCGATGCTGATCTGCCTATCAAGCTCGCAAACGATCCAGCCTTGTTCGCTGATCTACTCTGGGAACTGGTTGATAAGAGCCAGCATCCCGGTGTCACGCCGGAACAATTCGGCGAAGCCCTGGGTGGCGATGCGATTGAGCGGGCCAGCGATGCTTTCGTAGAGGAACTGTTTGATTTTTTCCCGAAAGGCCGCCGGGATCTGAATCGAGCGATTTACCGGAAGATCAAGAAAACACAGGCGGCCTTGATCGAGAAGACGGTGAAGGACATCGAAAACTCGACATCCTTAGAAGATGTTACGAATTATCCGGAATTGTTGGAGTAAACCCCAATCCATTCACGCTGCGGGAACTCGAATGGATGTCCGAGGCTCGCCAGCGTGAAAAGTGGGACCACACTTCTGACGTATTGGCGCTTCTGGCGAATTGCCACAAAGCAGAAGAGACCGAACCATTTTCTCGTTCTTCGTTTCATCCGTTTCACCAATCCGAAGAAAAGCAGGAGCCGGACATCGAAACAGATGATATCACCATCCTGAAATCGCTTTACCAGTAGGAACCGATGTCAGCACGCGACACACGCGCCGGAGGCGCTTACGTTGAGGTCTACGCCAAGACCAGTAAAGCAGAGCGTGCGATGAAACGCATGGCGAACAGGATGCGTGCGTTCGGAAATCAGGTCAAGTCCATCGGGCGGAACATGGTGATGGGCGGCACGCTGGCGATTGCCGGTTTAGTGCCGGTTATTTCGACACTTGCGAGCTTCCAGGATAAAGTTTCCGCCGTCAAAGCAGTCACCGGTGCAACTGCCGATGAAATGGCAACCCTTGCGACCAAGGCAAAAGAGCTTGGAGCCGCGACCAGCTTCTCGGCTTCTCAGGTTGCCGAAGCGATGGTTGAATTAGGCCGGGCCGGGTTCAATCCGCAAGAGATTGATCTGGCAATCGAAAGTATGCTCAGTTTGTCGCGAGCAACAGACACCGATTTAGCAGAAGCAACCGCGATTGCTGGCGCTTCATTAAGGCAGTTCAATCTTGAAGCCTCAGAAATGGGTCGCGTGACCGATGTTCTGACAGCAACTGCAAACGGTTCTTCGCAAACACTGACCGATCTGGGAGAGGCATTAAAGCCAGTCGCTCCCATTGCCGCCGAAGCGGGAGAATCCATTGAGCAAGTCAGTGCGTCAATTGCCATCCTCGCGGATAACGGCATCAAAGGTTCGCTGGCAGGTAGCGCACTGGCTCGTGCTTACAAGAATCTCTCATCAAACAAGGTTGCAGAAACCCTGAAATCAATCGGTGTAGAATCGGTCGATGCAAATGGGAACCTGAAAACGATGTCTGTAATTCTTGCCGAAGTCGGTAAGGCGACAGCAGGCATGGGTTCTGCTCAGAAGCTGAACATCTTTGAAACTCTTTTTGGGCGAGGTCAGGCAGCCGCCTTGAAGTTAGCCAGAGCCGGCACCGTATTTGATAACATCTTGGAGAAAATTGAAAAGAGCGGAGGAATTGCCAAAAAAACAGCGGAGGAAATGGATAACAATATTGGGGGTAAACTCCGCAAATTAATGAGTGCGTTGGAAGGTTCGATGATTCGGCTTGGGGAAGCTGTACAGCCGGTGTTGGAGCCACTAATTAAGGATGTAACTGAATTCCTCGGCGTATCCAGTGAATGGATTTCACAGAATGAATTTCTTGTTCAGGATTTAGTCAAACTCACAGCCAGTGCAACTGCGTTTGGCGCAGCGATCTTTGTAGCTGGCACTGCAATATCACTTGGTGGAACACTTATCAATGGTCTCACAGCCGCGATGGCTGGCCTAAAAGCGATGACAATCACAACAACTAGGTTGATGGTCGGGTTTGGGCTGGCCTTGGGAGCATTAGGAGTTGTCGGAGTAGTGTTCGTTGTTTCTCAGCTTACACATGAACTCTCCGGCCTGAACGATGAATTAGAACGTAGCCAGCGGGCAAGCAACAAACTGGCACAAAAAACATCGAGGGAGCAAAATAAAAAACTTGAAAAAGCAGACTCTATAGAAGATCCAGCAAAACGTGTCGAGTTTCTGGAAAAGGAATTATCCCGTGCTGAAAAAGTGAAAGAAGGACTCGCTTTTCGAGAGAAAAACGCAAACAAGCGAGTCTACGACACAAGCGGACTGATTCAGTATTTTGCGAATCAGGGAGCGGGAAACAAAGCAGCAAAACAAGAACGCAAAGTTGCTCAACAGCAGTCAGATCAAGCAGAAGCCTTTGCCTATCTAATGAAAGACAAAATAAAGAAACTCAAAGCCAGTCAGGCGAAAAGCAAAAAGAAAATCAACAGCGGAACGGTCACTGATTCTTCCGGTTCAGATATCCCCGCTTTTGACGACGAAAAGTTCAACCAGGAATCTTTCGTCGATCAGGTTCTGGGAGATATTGAAACTCCAGCAGAAAAGTTTAGTCAGTTTGTTGAAAATCTGTCTGCTGCCCTGGAACGTGGAGACATTACCAACCAGCAATATGACCGAGCGTTTGAGTTGAAAAAATCACAACTGCTCACCCCGCAAAAAAGTGAGAAGCAACAAAATCTGGAATCGTTCGCTAACCAAGTGAAAGATCAGGCAAAAACACCGCTGGATGAATTCAAAGAGCGAATGCAGCAAGTCAATGAAGCGGTTAAACAGGGGCTGGTTGATAAAAAGACCGCAAACAAATTTCGCGATGAAGAATCAAAGTTGCTTGTCAAATCTCTGGGATTGGATGAACGAAAAAACGACACCGCCATTCGAGCCAATAAAGCCGTGGAACTCGGATCATCGGAAGGGTTGAATGCGATAATCTCCGCTGCTTTCAAACCGAAGTCAGCAGACGAAAAACAGGTCAAACACCTGGCAGCTTTACTGGTCAAGATGAGTACCGGAAACGCATCCCTGAACAAGATCGTCACGCACCTGCAAAACAGCCAGGTGATTAAAGAGACCAACTGGAACGGGGGGAAAGCATGAGCGTTATCAGTTGGCGAGAACTGCCAGGCGAAGAGTATTCAGAAAGTAAGGATGGTGTGCGCGAATACCGCCGAAAATTTCTGGCGGAAACGGACACGGGATTTGATTCACCCGAGACCGTCAAAAATTACTACGAATGCCCGCAACGCTGGGAGTTACACCCCACTGGTATCAATGCTCGCGTGATCTCGCGAAGAGCAACACAACAAACCAAAGGGGGACGATTCTGGGATGTGGAAATTTTCTACACAAATGATTTTCGCGACGATACCGAAAACCCACTCGAACGCCCGCCTGTCATTGAGTGGTCTTCCGTTGAATACGCGATTGCTGTGCCGACTGACTTGGAGGGCAAACCGTTTGTTTCGACCAGCGGAGAACCGCTTGCCGAGGTGATGGTCGAATCTCCCGGCCTGGTTGCGAATATATCGGTGAACGTTCCAGAAAAACCTACATGGTTTCGAAAATATCTGAACTCGGTCAATAACGGGGCAATCACATTCGATGATGAATCATTCGGGAAAGGCGATCTTCGTATGAAATCGCTTTCGGTTGGAGGATTTGTATTTGATCAAGGCGTCTGGTATCGGCAACTCAAGATGCAGTTACAGAGCCGTGATGGTGGCTGGCAAAAACGAATCATCAATCGCGGCTACTACGAAGTATTTGTAAAGAATGTGAAACAGAAAAACGGCAAGAACAAAAAAAAATACGAATACAAACAAATCAAGATCGATGGTACGCCAGCCGTCGAGCCTCAACTGCTTGACGCAGATGGGAAATATCTCGACCTGCTCAAGGATGGGGTACTGGATCCCGAGCAGATGCAGAAAGTTGTCGTTCTCGACTTCAAAGTCCGGCATGATCGCGATTATTCGATACTACCACTGAAATAAGGAATTTCGCTACGATGTCAAAATTAATTTACCGAGGCGATGCCGAAGACTTCGCACAACAAACACTCCTTCCAAACCCACCTGCTGGTTTTATTGGAGAAATCAAAGTCGGCATCAGTAACAAAACGATCACGGTATCCGAATGGAATAAAGAGGCCGTCGCAACCGCTTTTAATGGTGCGGGGATCCCCGAATTCGATGCAGCCGTGGCAAGCGTCACTGATGATGGTGTCTTGCTGACGGCTGCAACGGCTGGCATACCTTTTCAGGTTTGGATTAGCTACGGCGGTTCCTCGACTTTCGATGAAGTTCTCATTTTCTCAAAACTCAATTACTCCGCTACAGTATCAGGGACAATCGATCTGACCTTCAAGGGGGAAACAGTCGCTGTTAACTACGATGTCAATGCAGCCTCGCTGCAGGCCGCGTTGGAAACACTCACGGCAATTGATCCAGGTGATACCACGATTGTGGATCTGAATCCCACGCAAATCAAAATGACCTGGTCGGGACAATACGCCGGGCAGAATGTTACCGATCTGACGATTGACGATTCTGCTTTACGTGGGGGTACGGCGGATGTCGTCGTGACAAAAGTGCGTGATTATCGAGCCGGTCAGAATGAAATCCAGCGGATCGTCCTGGGCGGCGGACCGACTGGTGGAACAATCCTCTACGATCTGGATGGCACACCAATCGGACCGGTGAATTACAACGATGCCGTTGCCGATTACCAAACGGCATTTGATGCCGCCTTGGGGGCCGGTGAAGCAACCGTTACCGGACCTTCCGGGACAGGTGAAGTTGGGCCGCTACAGACCGAGGCATTTGTGGCTACTCACGACAAAGATACCGGGTACAGTTACGATCCGGCGACCAGCCAGGTTGTGAAAGTCGATAAAGCTGCAATCACAATCGGCAATGAACAGATCGTAAGCGGAGGGGATGCAATCTGGAGATTCCCGAGAACCGCTTTTCTGCTGGTCAAGACAGATGCAGCTATCCCTGCCAACTTGCAGATCGAACGGGCTGTCCTGCAACTGGCCGTATTGTCTAGTTCATTTAACGCCCGCGTCGATGTGGTGATACGTGCGGTTGATCAAGCCAGCCCTGCACGGATCATCGAGGGGGACTGGGCAGATTTCAGTACCAGGCCGCTGACAACTGCTTCGGTCAACTGGACGGCAGTCGTCTCGCCGAACAACACGACAATTCAGCCTCCTTCACTGCATACCATTGTGCAGGAGTTGATTGACACCCATGGGGCAGTTTCTGAAATTATGTTTTATCTCGAAACCCAATCGAATAGTATTGGTTCGGTAACTTTCTATGAACCGGGCGAATCCGGTTACATCACCACACCGGATCCGACGCTGTTGGTCGATTATCGTGACAGTGGATCCGGGCCGGATGTTTTTGATGTCGAATTCATTGGTGGTCGATCACAAATTTCTTTGCCTCTGATGACCGCGAATATCGATGCTCTTGTGCCAAAACGCCAGAACACAATCTGGGAAATCGATACCGTCCTGGAGACCGGAGCGTCAATCAATGCTCCAGGCGTATTGCAATTGTACGATGGGGCGACGCAGTTACAGACCGCTGGGACCAGTGAGGCTGGTGTGATCTTTGTTGATGGTCTTGCCACTGTCCTGGACGAGCAATTCGGTCCCGATAATTATACTTATCGCACTAACGTAGACGGGGAGCCGGGTCGGGTCGAAATTGAGTTGATCGAAGAACTATCAGGCGCGGTGGATATCAGTGACGACTTACTTTTGTACTGGACGCCGATTTTCATTGCGGAGGTTCCTGAAGGAAATCCAGTTGCCAGAATGGAACTGATCAACGATGGGGGAAGCGGTCTTGGGGAAAGGCAACGGTTCGTTGTTGAAGAATCAGCCATCTCCGGGACGCTGGTATTGACGGATGGCCTGATAATATCCGGCGAATTACCGTACAATCTGACAGCCGCTCAACTGCAAACCGCTCTGGAATTATTTGCGGGAGCCGGAAAAGTGACCTGCTCTGGAACGGCATCTCCCCAGGGGATCCTGTGCGAATTTGATGTAACAGTCGGGGATTTTTCTGAACCCGATATTATTAACAATTTGCGAAGCGTGGGCGCTGTTGTTGTAGATCAAGTGTTCTCCAATAACGATGCGGATACCGCAGTGACTTCAACCATTACGGTCGATATGATCGGTCCGATTATTGGAGGATCGTGGGATCTGATTATCTACCCATCACAGGTTGGTATTGGGATAAACGTGCCTGTTTTTATCCCGGATAATGTCACAGGTGCCGCCGCTCAATACATACACAGTGCTCTGATTACTGCCATTCCCCAGGCGACCGCCGTGAGTGTCACTGGCACAACCCTTTCAGAATTTACCATCGTGATCACGGCACCGTTTACTGTTTCAGCATCAACCAATGGGTCTGGACTGATCGGCACGCAACCAATCGTCGAATGGCAACTGCTTAATGAATATGAAGCATCTGCCAATGAACGCCAGCGACTGGTTGTTGATGATGGCGAGTTCGCTGGCGGCGGTTACATTGAACTCACTTATGAGGGCGTGACGGTCACGGCATTCTATCCGGCCCCGAATATTTGGGGCGTGCTGGCTCAGATTCCTGCCCTGAACGGCAGTTTGGTTGTTCGCCCCGCTCCAGATTATGGTGCCGGTGCCTGGGAAATCGAATTTGTTGGCAGCCTGGCAGGCACTGATGTCAACATGATTTCGGTTGCCTCATATCTGACGGGGTTCGAGCAACAAGGATATTTGACAGCTTACTGGAGCCGATCTCAATACGGCAGCAATGGTGCTTCGGTGACAATCACAGAATTACAGGATGGTTCCCCGCCACTCGGTTCCCAGAGCCTGGTGCGGATTACAAACAATCCGCATTTTGGCACCTTCACATTAACGGATGGCTTTCTGATTTCATCGGCTTTTCAGTACGATGCAGCGACATCATTGATACAAACTAACCTGGTAGCTGGCGGCTTCATCGTAACCTGCATCGGCGAATTGGCAGATGGATTGCTCTGTTCTTTCCCAGCATCAGAAGGTGCTGTTATTCTTTCGGCAAATAATATCGATTTGACGAACGCCCGATTCTCTGGCAGTGAATCTATTCGCGGCGGAGAATTGAATACGCTGGAATTGCAGCGATCCGTCGGCAAGAATCACTTTGATGATCCACTGAACTGGAAAGTGATCGACACGGGGGGATCGCGAATTCCTGATTCCGGTGATGAACCCATCTTTGAAACCGGGCGCGTCCCTTGCTTGTATGGACTGAAGCAACGGACAACCTTCGGTGTCGATATCGACACTGAAGAAGTTGTTCTTGCTGAACGGGCTGATTTTCGTGTGGGGCAAAAATTGATGGTGTCAACCGATGACACGTTGCCGACTGGCTTGGCCTCCAACCTGGCCTACACGATCAAAAGTTATGATCGTGATTCACGCCGGCTGATTTTACAGGACAACGGTGTGGATGTTTTATTCTCTGATTTGGGAACCGGAACGCACACGATTCGCCTGGCAGTCAATGCTCTGACACATCATTCTCGTTTCACTGCCCCGATTGGATTACCTCATTTCAATCCAGCAGGTTACTTGGAGTATCTCCCGACGCAGTTGGATATCGGATTTGATCCGGCGGGAGAACGGCTACTTATCATCGGGGAAGGAAACGGTTCTTCCTCCGGACGAATTCGCCTCGACTTTGGCAACGATCAATTTAATGCCGAAGTTCAGAAAACAGGTGGAGCCATCGAAGTCGGTGTGCCAGCTTTGACCATCAACGGCACGAATGATCAAAACGAATACGCTCAACATGATGGCAGTGTTGGGCTGGGATTCTTTGAGGGCGATGAATATCGATTTACGAAACTATGGCTGCACGCCGGTTCGTTACTTTATGGTCTGATCATTTCTTCCGTGAACTGCGATCTGCGCAATTACGGCGGAACAATCGATGGGCGTGAAGGACGAATTACAGGAAAGATTGCAAGCAAATCATGACCGGAAATTTAATCAGCGATAAAGATTCCGCTCGCATGGAAGCGACGGTCCTTGATTATGAAAATCGAATTCTGGGAGGGCAGGCAGCAAAGCCCCCCACACCTCGATTCTTTCAAACGCTCCCGCTACGGATGTTTCAGTTGCTTGAACCTGCCAAACCGCCCGAATCGCTTGACGATCCGGTTGCGGTCCAGGCACAACCGTTTGAAGGTGAATCGGTGCCGGAACTTGTCTACGAGGATGAGGTGGACGAAAACGGCGATACGGTTCCAGTATCTGAAACTATTTATCATTCCATTCCCGGTTTGTATCTCTGTAAAGGAACCATCGTCTGGGCGATCCGGGCTTATGGCGAATGGCGAATCATGCACGCCGAACAATGGCCTGTGCAGGTTCAGCAGATTGACGCCGAGGGATTCCCCAACGGAGACGCCGCGTGCGTGCTAACGATCAATGGCGTGGATCACGGATTCCAATTACCGGGCGATGCAACAGCGGCTGAACTGCTCGCGCTTGTCAGAGTACACCCGGAGATTGAGGTCAGTAAAGATGTCCAGGCGATGGGCGGGCCGTTGACTTATTGTGCGATCAATTTAATGTTCGGTCCTGCATTAACCGGGAAAAGCATACTGCCAATTGCTATCGATAATGGGGCAATGTCTCCCGGTTTGTCTGGTCTGCGTATCCGTTTGCTGGCTCCCTTCTGGTCAGTCGAATAATGAAAACAACGCAAACGCGAAAACCATTCCTCACGCCGGCTGCCCGTTCGCGTCCGCAACTGTTCTGTCGCTCCACTGCAACCGGCGAACTACTCTGGTCGCGTGATGATGGCCTGCCGATTCACACCAATCGCGATCTGAAAATCAGCTTCCCGGATTCATGCGGATTTGTGGAGCAATCAGACGGTTTGATCAGCGTCAACCCATCACTATCATCAACGGTGTTCGTGCATGAATATCAGGGCATGATATTGATGATGACTCATGCCGGTGACTTGCTTACGTGTGATTCTTACGGTGATGCACTGGCAGTGCATCGAAATGTCTTCGATCAGTTCTTCGGGGCGGTTGGGGCATCAGGGCGAACCGTCTGGGTGAAAATAACTTCGGATGATATCGATCAACTCGTTGCCGTCGATATCATCAATGGGATTCAGTCAGCGACAAGCGGGTATTCTGTTTATGCGGGACCGCGGGCAGATGGTTCGATCATTGTCTCAAAAGGGACGGCTGGAAGTGTGCAGCTTGCATCCCTTAATCCAGACGGCTCATTCAGATGGGGGCCAAACAGTTACGATACAATAGAGATTACCAATTACTCCGAGGATGGCACCGATGGGTATTGGGGAAGTTTTACCAATGGCGACATGGTCACATCAAAAGGTGTGATCTCGTGGCAGACAGGAGCCGTGATTGCAACCTGGCCTCCGGGTGACCAAAGATTCGGTGTGCAGTCTCAAAGCGTTGTTATGAGACTTCCCAATTCTGTTTTTTCTGAAGAAGGAATTATTTGTGCTTTAACCTGGGGGAAATACTGGGTGGTCGATCCGTTCGATCCAAGTACCGGTTGGTGGGTAGATAAAATCTACCGCACAATTTATGACAGAAATCTGGACATCGTAAAAAACGAAACCTTTAACGATTTTATTGCTCAGTACATCGAGGCAAATCGAGAAGAACAACTAGGGGACAATGTTTTTCTTGAAGATGTTTTCGGATTAGGGGAAGATGTTTTCGGATTAGGGCCAGAATTCTATTTTGACGAAATCTACTATGACGGAAAACTGTACACGCTCCTCCTGGCTAATGCTTACCAGTTTCGCGTCGATTTGCCGATGTGGTTTCTTTCTGACCTGCAATACGAAACCGGAAAAGAAAATCCTGACTTACTGTTTTATCCAGGCACATCAGATTTGATCGGCAAGTGGGAAGATGAAATCAACTTGCCCGATCCCATTATTGTCACACCGAAACCAACCAGTTTCCCGAATGCCAACAAAAAAAGATTCACTCACAGTCCCATCGACTACGGACACATCTTGCGATACAGCGGCGGGTTCTTCTGTCATCTTGCTGGCGGCGTATTGGCCTCGTTCGATTCTTCTGGCCAACTCCGCTGGCAAGTTGCCATTCCGAACGGTCCTCAGCAGGGGACAACAAACTACGTGCTTAGTGACGATGGATCGAAAATCTATTACGTCAACTGAAAATCGGGACCGGCAACTGCAGTAACAGCTACCGGTCCCTCAACTAAACCATGATCGAAGGAACCGATCACGATAAAGCTGTAAGGATTTGAAGATGCAAGGAAGCACAAAGAAATCTAGTTCGCAATCCGAAAAGAAATGGCCAGCTATTAACCGCGAGCCGTATTTTGAAAACGATTCGGTCCGGTTGTATCAGGGGGATTGTTTAGAACTGTTGTCGGAAATGGAGGTCACGCACAAAAGCCGATTTGATGCGGTGATTACCGACCCCCCATATTGTTCGGGGGCGGTGACGAAAAGTGGTCGCGATGCGGCTCCGGCAACAAAGTATTGCCAAGATGGAAAAACGCTTGGGCGACCGTCATTTACAGGCGATAGTCGTGATCCTCGCTCGTTCGTTTTCTGGTCAACGATGTGGTTTGCCTATGCACGGCGGTTGTGCCGTCCTTCAGCATACGGTTTGGTCTTTATCGATTGGCGTCAACTTCCTGTTGTCACCGATGTTTACCAGGCATCTGGTTGGACCTGGAAGGGTATTTGCGTGTGGAATAAAGGCCGGGGCGCACGAGCCCCCCATAAAGGTTATTTCAGGCATCAATCCGAATTTATTGTGTGGGGAACTAATGGAAAAGTTCCAAAGCTCTTGGATCGCGGACCATTTGACGGAGTTCATTCAATCCCGATCAGGCAATCCGACAAGCATCACATCACCGGCAAACCGACACCATTACTGCGCGAGTTGGTGCAAGTTGCCCCGGTTGATGGTCTCATTCTTGATCCATTCGCTGGATCTGGCACAACCGGCGTATCCGCAACGCTGGAAGGCCGCAGAGCAATACTGATTGAGCAATCGGAGGAATGTTGCCAAGTAGCCGCCAAACGGCTTGAGGCGGCGGCTGTAGGTGAACAACTACCATATTCCCGCGCGGCATAGTTCTAGGATTGAAAATCCAGGTGTCGGGGGTTCGAGTCCCCCCCGGTCCATTTGGTGGATGTACAGTGCATCCATCACCCGGATGTGGCCTGTGTCGCAAAGAGGCAGCAATAGAGCGAACGCTACGTCAAAGCTGAAAATCACTTTATCTTTAAGGCTTGAAGCTCTTTCTCGCAAATAAATCCGACACGGTCTTTTTCCTGCATCTCAGCACACCACGACCTAACATCGTCCGCAGGTAGGTCGCTTTTGTGGATTGCTTTTATCACAATTTTCAAGCAATCCTCGATGTCATAGGTCATCAGGCCTTCGTCGCTGCATTCTACTTGGTAACTTCCTTGCCTCATCAATTCCAGTGAGAGTTCCATCACTTCACGAAGATGCCCGGCCTTGATCAATTTAGTAAAGTTTTTTTCGATCAGGGTGTAAGATTCGCCGTCGTAATCGAAATTGTGATTCATGAACCGTTCATCAAAATCGGTTGCATCGCTAATCGCGATATTTGTCTGGGCAATCAATTCTTCTGGAGGGAATTCAACATCAAATTGCATCTGCAGTTGCCGCATGATGCTGCGATCAGCCTTGGCAAATTCTACGATCACATCAATCAGTTCCCCCTTTTTGCACTTTGCCAGAACCTTCTGCAGTCGCTTGTACTGCGATATCTTACCTGTTTTTTTCTTGGGAACTTTTTTTAAACGTTTGGGCATGATGATGGTTCTTTACTGCGGCGATTAAGAATAAATAAAATAGGTGAAGTTAGATTTTACCCGGTAAGGGTTGTTTGTGTTGCGAAGCAACCCGAGAGATTTATTTTCAGGCAACGCTTATCCTCATTCTCAACCTTTTCACTCAAAGCCTCGGGTGCCTGACGGCACTCAGACAATCCTGAACGGATTGTCTGAGCTACCCGGTTGGAGACATAACGGGACAGCTTGGGAACGAGTATAAATTTAACTTCTACCAGCTAACTCCAAGAAATCACGGATGCCATCTGCATAGCCCGACTTAATATGTTCCTTCGGTGTCGGTACTAATGGAAGAGAAAAAAGATGACCACAGCCACAGCCACTGAGTAGCTTAACTATCTCTGGATCATCTTTCATATCAGTATGTAAAAAAGTTTCAATTTTGTCTAATTCAAGGTGTTCCTTATCAGGTCTCTCTAGCCGTAACTTTTCTCGAATCAAGGCGCCCTCAGGTGTACCGTCCATTGTAAGGAAAAGAAATGTGGTAATCAAAACACAATCGTCGATTACGATTGCCGTAAGATATCCCAATTTGCAACTTAACCAGCGATATTCAATCAGAAATTCATCTCCATTCTTTTTTACTATTTTCGGATTGAGTAGCGAAAGCATCAAGTCATCGTGAGCGAACCAATCTTCATTCTCGGTTTTCGGTACCCGATTGAATAATTGATCGAGTGCATGAGATTGAATAAAAACAGGATATTGTTTTCCAGGGTATTTCTCTATTTCACTCCCATTCCATTCAATCCATTTAATTCCAGTGAATTGATTAGGACGTCCACACTTAAACGCTTTTCGCGTCTTCCCATTAGATGCAAAGGTTCTTACATTCGCCTTCTCTGCGTGAATTGTTATTTCTTCAAACCATTTATCGTCACTATTTTTGCCATGTTTACGCTCAAAAAAGTACAATTGAGAGTTAACTCGTCCAAATAGAATTAACTTACTTGCGACATCGCAGTAAAGTGACAGAAGTGCTGATGCAGCCATCTCTCCGTCATCAAGCTCAGCTAAGTTTTCTTTTTTAAGTTCAAATTCTTTGTTTTCATTTGCGTTGTTGAATGTTATTCCCGCCTCGACAAGATCAAGAATTGGTTTTACCTTGGAGAAATAATCAATGACTGAAAAAGAGGAGCCAAGCAGTGGAGCATCAAATGTGGAATCCTTGATCGCCTCGCTGGTTAATCGTATGACTTTTTTTGACCTTTCATTGTCAGGTATGTTGCCCGGAATAATCTTGGGCTTAGGATAGCGGTTGTTGAGGAACCGATTTTTAAAACTTTTATTCTTGACCAAGTCCCATAGATCAAGTTTTTTAGAATTCTTAGAGCCGATTTTTGCTTTTCATTCTGTTTCTGTTCATTCCTTTCTCTCCTGACGGTTCGCCTTGCTTCTTTTTTCTTTTTTGACATATGATTTGTTTCTATTTGTGTTATTCAAAGAATGACTGGCAACCGGGTACCACAGAGAATCCCGTATAGGGTTGTCTGTGTTGCGGAGCAACCCGAGGAATTTATTATCAGGCAATGCTTACTTTGATTCTCAATCTTTCATTCAATGCCTCGGGTGCCTGACGGCAACCGGGAGCGACACAAAACCCCAAAAACCGATGAAAGGAAGCAGGAGCTTCCCACCCTTGCGTTCCCAAGCTGGAGCTTGGGAACGAGGTTAGTGTGAATATGAGTTTAACTCTTTATTCTTCCATTTCCAATGCCTTATCGGTACTGACCGGATCGACTTCTCGGCAGGCTTTGGAGATGGTTTCGGACCAGAACATGACACGCTCTTGCCATTCTTGTTGGTCGATACCTTCGGGTGTCATTGGCAGGAATTCCTGCAAGAGTAGAACGAATCGCAGCAGGTGTCGGAAGATGATGCCCTCTTGTTTTGTCAGGTCTCTGCCGGAAACGTATTTGTTGAAATCGCCGTTGAATTTGAGGAGGTCGCCGACGATCCAGACTGGGGTGATGCGTAAACCGTGAACGCTGGGGAAGTCGGATTGGAAAAGTAATTTCATTTTGTCGCCAACCGTGGGCGGGTATTCGTCGTAGCGGAGTTCGTGGGGGTCTTCGGGCATTTCGCCGGAAAGAACGTGAGCGGGAACCAAGCCGCGTTCGATCAATTCGGGATCGAGAACCGCGCGGGCTAACTCTCCCGATTTCATTAACTCGTAAGGAACTCTGACATCTCGCACGACCGAGCCGGGAACTTCGAGGACGGATTCGATAATTTGTATCTGTTCAATTTCATCGGCTTGGCCCAAATGCTTCAAAAGAAAAGAGGCATAAAGTGGATTGATGCCGCGGAATTGCAGCAGTTGATTGAGCTTATCGGTCGGTTCTGCTTTTGCTGGTTTGTAATCCCTGAGGGCAGTATCTGATGCCGCGTTGATTTTATCAGAATTATCCGATTTTTGTTTCGATTCTTTTTCATCATTTTGTCCGAGTGCTTCCTGCAAAATGGCTCCGAACATTCCGGTTGCTTCGGGCTGTTTGGGTTGATCGGCTTCTTTGACGATGACCGATTCTTTCTCCACTTTCTTTTCGACGGGCGGTGGTGGGGTGAGCGCAATAAAACCGCCTGCCCATAATGTACGCAGCATTTGATAAAGTTGCTTCTCTGCATTCTCTTTCAGCTTGCCTTGCAGCATTCTTCTGGCAATAAATTTCCGTAATTGCATCACATCACTGGAACTATTGAGTAACCACGCCAGCATTCTCCAGGGGAGGTGTCCTTTGCTTGATAGATTTGCAGAAGGGGCGTTGCGGAGTTTTTCGAATTGCTCTCCGTTCCAATACTG
>Ga0316209_1001245_pt1 | contig 28612 bp, 19 predicted proteins | sample 6monopyrite_MG_FD_204945 | JGI IMG/M metagenome (GOLD analysis project Ga0316209, IMG submission 204945) | Microbial mat bacterial communities from mineral coupon in-situ incubated in ocean water Damariscotta River, Maine, United States -... | ecosystem: Environmental > Aquatic > Marine >...
GCCTCTTCGCGCATCGCCGCTTCGATCTCACCCAGTTCCACGCGATAGCCCTGGATCTTGATCTGGTTATCCATGCGACCCAGATACACCATGGGGCGATCACCGAGCGCGCTGCGCACCCGATCTCCCGTCCGGTAGAACAGGCGATCCTGTCCCGGCGGGACGAGGAACGCGGCGTTGGTCTTTTCAGCGTCGTTCCAGTAGCCCGGGGTCAGTTGCGAACCGGTCATCAGGAGCTCGCCGGTTTCACCGGCCGGCACCGGCTCGAGCGCTTCGTCGACGACGAGCACTTCCATGCCGGGGTAGGGCTCGCCGATCGGAACGAGACCCATCTCGCAGTCCTCACGGGATGTCGCCGGGTCCCATCGATAGAGCGTGCACGCGATGGTGAGTTCGGTCGGTCCGTAGAGGTTCTCGATCGTCGAGTTCGGCGCGGCATCGACCCATGCCTCGACGATTTCGGCGGGCAGGGCCTCACCGCAGAACAGGCTCCATCGCAGTGACGGATAGTGATCCGGCTTGAGCATCCGAAGCTTGCTCATCAATACACCCGTCGACGGAACCGAGAACCAGATCGTGATCTCCGAGTCCTGGATGTATTTCGCGGGCAGCATCTTCTGCGCCTGCGTCGGAATGCAGACGCGCGCGCCGCATTCCCAGGCCAGGAAGAGATCGAAGACCGAGAGGTCGAAGGTCAGCTCGAAGGTCTGGGAGAAACGATCTTCGGGGGTGACCGCATAACGTTCCGCCATCGAGTCGAGAAAGGCGTTGACGTTGCGATGGGCGACCATCACGCCCTTTGGGATGCCGGTGCTACCGCTCGTAAAGAGGAGGTAGGCGAGGGCATTCGGGTCGACGGGTTCGGGCTTCCAGTCGCTCGCAGGCGCCAGGTCCTGTCGGCCGAGTACGCGATGCGAGGGGAAGGCGTCCGCCAATTCGCTCACGTCTTCCGATTCGGGAAAGATCAGGACGAGCGAGTCGTCGATCCCATCGAGGACTTCACCGAGCAGCTTCGTTGCGCCTTCGTCGACGACGATCGCGCGACAGCCGGAGCGAACGAGCATGCTCTGGGTGCGGTCATTCGGAAACGTCGGGTTCAGCGGGACATAGCCGTCGCCCCGAAAGAGCGCGCCCAAGATGCCGATGAAGGTCGCGACGCTGCGCTGGCCGAATACGGCGGTCAAGCCGCCGGCGGCGCCGTCGGGCCGGACGTCGTGGGCGACGAGGGTCGCCGCAAGGGAGGCGGCCTCGGCGTGGAGCTCGCGATAGGTGAGCTGTGTGCCCGCGACCTCGATCGCGATCCGGTCGGGATGCGCCTCTGTGCTGCGGAGGAAGCCGGAGCGAAGCGAACGCGTGGATTCAGTCGCGGGTACGGGGATCGTCGACATGGTCGAGGCGGGCGTCCTTGCCATTCTTGCCGGTGAGTGGGCCGCTAATCGCGGGCCGCTGCACGGCGGTGCTAGGCCGGTGAGACCGACTTCGCGTCGGGGAAAAAGGCTTCGACGAGGCTGTCGATGTTGTTGAAGACCTCGGGCTCGATCGCCTCGATGTCGACTTCCTCTTCGCGGAGGTCCTCGATGAAGAGGATAAATTCCACAATGTCGAGCGAGGACAGGAGTCCGTCGTCGAGAATCGCCTGCTGATCGCTCGGCAGCGCGTCCGGGGTCGCCCCAGCGCGGTCGATGATCCAGCCTCGTAGTCCTTCGCGAATCGCCTTCTCGTCCATACTAAAGAGCCGGTGCCTCCGACAGTAGTCGCGTGTCGATGAAGTAGTCCACGAGCTTCTGGCTCGCTTCTGCGCGGAACGTCGCGCAAGCCGAATGGGCCATCGCCATCTTGCGCGTGCCGTATCCGTCTTTGATGCCAGCGTCCTTGTAGACCGCCGGATTGTAGAAATCGCCCCAGCTCGAGCTGAGGTATTGAGTCAACCAGGTACGGAAGGACTCGGTCTCTTCCGCGGTCCAAGAGTCGACAGTCTCGTCGGCGAGTTCGCGAAGGAATTCGCGACCAAAGCCCAGATGTCGGGCCTCGTCGATGTGATGCACCTTGTTGATCTTGGCAACAAGCGGGTTGATCGTCTTGTCGCTCATCATCTTGAGGTTGTAGTAGTCGCCGAGCTCCTCGACGATCAGCACCTTGCAGAAGAACGCGATCTCTTCCTCGCCCTTCGCGTATTCGCGGGGAAGGACGATCTTCTTCTCGGGATAGATCTTGCCGGCGTAGCGCTTGCAGAACTCGCCAAACATGATCATGTGTTTGTTTTCTTCATCGATGAAGTGATGGAGATAGTCGGTGATTGGGCCCTGGGTCCGCTTCCGGTACATGCGGTTCATGAGGCCCGAGATCAGGGGGCGCTCTCCGTAGAGGACGAAGCTGAAGAAGTTCACGATCTCGTAGAAGCTGAGGCGCTTCTGTTCCGTTTCGCTCAGGCCTTCCCAGGTCTCCGTGCCGTAGATGGAGATCAGCTCGGGGAGCATGTACCACTCGGCTTCCGGGTCGAGCTGTTCCGGCCAATCGAATGCCGTGTACACGTCCCAGGATTTGCGAACGGAGGCATCGCTGAGACGGACGGCAAGATCGGTGGCGGCGCTCATCGTTTTCTCCGTCGCTCGGGGCGGTTGGTGGGCTCGGTTTGGGAACGAATCCGGTGGAATCCGCTGAAATTGTACTTTGAGAATCCCCCGTGAAAGATGCAGAGGAGTCCCGATTGGGTCGGTTCAGGATCGGTCGATCGAGGGGTTGGCTAGAGGCGAAAGACACCCTGTGCGGGACCCAGGCGCCCGTGCAACCCGCCGATGCCGGTCCGATGCGCGTTGCTGATACGAGCCAGAGTCTAGCTTCCGTAAGCCCCACACAAAACGAAGTCGTGATCCGACCTCAAGTGAGTGTCCCGAAAGGGGATTGGGGGGACCGCTAATCGGAAAAGTTCGTCGGTCTGCGGCGGAATGTCTCGCGCGCGATTGCTCTCGGGCGGCCAGGCTTCGTTTCAAGTCACGGGACCGGTGGTACGATGGCGAATACCATGAGCAGCGTGCGATGACGATTTCGGAAGAGCAAGAGGGGCGCGAGGCCGCGTCGAAAACCGGGGGCCCGAAAACCGCTGCGAGGCGCAAGCCGCCGCTTTGGCCAAAGCTGGTCGCGCTCGTCATCGGGATGGCGTTCGCTGCCGTGATCTTTGAGATCGGAGTGCTGATCTCGGTCGGGGAACAGGCGAAATTCCCGCGGCGTGTGGTCGGGACGGATTTCGGCGTGCGCGTCAATCAGCCGGACTCGACCTATCGCCACAAGTCGGCAGACGGGACCTTCTGGTTCACGATCAACTCGAAAGGGCTCCGCGCGGATCGCGAGTATCCCTACGAGAAGCCAGCCGGCGTGAAGCGCATCGTCAGCCTCGGTGACTCGTTCACGGCGGGCTACGAAGTGCAGGGGGACGAGACGTTCTCAAGCGTGCTGGAAGCATCGCTTCGCGAGCGGGGGCTCAACGTCGAAGTGCTGAACGCGGGCGTATCCGGCTACAGCAACGCGGAAGCGCTGGTCTATCTCGAGCGAGAACTGAGTCGCTATGACCCGGACCTCGTGCTGCTCTCGTTCTACGCGAATGACCTTGTCGACAATATGCGGACGGGTCTCTTTGCGATCGAAGACGGCCAGCTCGTTCAGAAGAAAGATGCCTATGTGCCGGCAGGCGGGATTGGAAACTTCTTCAACACGAATCCCGTCTTCAACTGGTTCTCCGGCCACTCGAATGCCTTCGTTTTCTTGAAGGAGCGACTGACGCACCTGGTCAAGCGAGGGATGGTCGAGCAGAACGAGGCGCAGATTGCGCAGAAATCTGGTGCCCCGCAGAAGGTGGATGCTGGGCCCGAGGCGAAGGATCCGCAGCGTCTTCTGACGGCCTTGATTCTGGAACGCTTCTATGAGTTCACAAGGACACGCGGAATCCCGCTTGTGATTCAGAGTATCCCGATCCCGATCCCGATCGCCGACGACGAGAGCCGATTGGTCGACGTATTTCCCGCGGAAGAGTTCCCAACGGAGCGTGCGGGATTGGCCTTCGTGCCGATGCTCGAGCCGCTTCGCGCGGTGGCCGGGCAGGAGGAGCTTTACAACAAGCGCTCCCACGGACACTGGACGCCCTATGCCCACGCGCTCTCCGGTCGCCGAATCGCAAGCGTGATCGCTGCGGAATCGCTGCTTTCACGCTGAACGACGACCGGTTGCTCTGCGCGGCCGTCGCACCCGCCAGTCCGCCAATCCGCTAGCGCGCCCACGACCGAAGATACCGCGTAGTCCGGCGGTGTTAGTCGCGGCGCCGGACGCCGAGAAGCTCCGCAGTGGAAGCCGGGCCTGTGCCGGAACGGGGCGAGGGCACCGGATCGGGATCGATCGGCGGCTGGTTTCTCGCTGGGCCCGGTCCTCGTCTCGCGGATTGCTGCGCGCGCTTACGGCGCCGGGCTTCCGCGGGGAGTGACGTCGTAAGCGTGTAGAGCGCACCTCCCAGGAAGACGGGGTAACTCGAGTAGAGTCCGTTCGGGAGCTGGTCGACCGCGCGAATAATGACGATCAACATCAAGCTCGCCATCATGGTCTGGACGTGTTTGTCGCGAATCTGCCCGAGCCGTCGCCAGCCAAGCAAAACCGGTGCGATGTACATCAGGTAGAGCGAATAGAACCCGAGCACGCCGAAACTCGAAAAGCGGATGATCCACGCGCCGTCGGGCACGGTGAGATGCTCGCCCGTCGTTTCGTCGTAGGCCCAGTTGCGCCGATATCCGCCCCAGCCAAAGAAGGGGCGCTCGCGGGCACGCACCAACATGTTCTCATCGTTCTCGAAGCGGTAGTTGAGCGATCGCGCCCGGTCCGGGTCCCAGCTCGCCGCAACTTCGACAATCCCCTGCCATGGGAAGAGGTTTGTGATTCGCAGACCTGGGTAGGTGAGCACGAGCATGGCGAGGAGTGCGGCGACGAGGGCGATTGCCCGGGGTCGCAAGAGGAGCATCAGCGGCGTGAAGATCAGGCCCCAGACAATCGAGGCGACGCTCTTGCACAAGATCAGGTAGACGAAGAGCCAGGGCGCGCCGAGCCGGATCGGGATGAACCCGACCGAGAGACCGAGGCGCGCGTAAGCGAGGGCTGCCATCAGGGTGTTGACCATGAAGACGGCGACGGCGATGCCGCTTTCCATGAAGGCCATCGGGCGGTAGCCGCCCCAGCGATTGAGCGTCGAGAAGATGTTCTGATGAAAGCCGTAGAGTGTGCGATGGAGCTGTGGGCTCAGTCGGAGTTCGATCGTGAGGAAGAGGGTGTAGACCAGCCCCGCGATGATCAGGGCGCGGAAGACGTCGTTCAGGTCTTCCTCCGTTCGGATCAGTGCGCGCCCAAGATAGAAGGGCAGCGAGTAGTAGATCAGCTGCGACAGGGTGCCGGTGAACATCTCGAGGGGCGGCATGCCCGGGACGACGTGGGTTCCGAAGCGGATCGCGTCGGTGTTTGTGAGCGCGGTGAGGACGGCGCCCACGCCGATCAGGATGATCAGGATGTCGAGGGGTTTACCGAAGCCGGCGCGCCGAAAGACCTTGGGGTGGAACGAGTAGAGTCCGATCGCGATGCCCAGGAACGCGATGCTCTCCTTGCCCAGCTTGGGAAGGAGGGGAAGGTCGATCGCGACGCGGGAGGGGAGAAACATCGTGGCGAAGAACATCAGGAAGAGCGTTCCGCGCACAGCGGAATAAGAGCGCAGGACGTAGATGCAGATCGGGAGATAGAGAACGAGGATGATGTACGAGAACCAGTTTGCACTGTGTACGCTGAACATCGAGCCTCGCTTCGCGTATCCCCACGACACGCCTGACCGCACGCCGTGACCCCGGCACCGACCGTAGAGTAGGGCTTCGACGTAGAGCGGCGCGTGCTTGAGGTCTCAATCTTTGCCGGGGAACGCCCGGCGGGTCGGCGGGCGTTGGGGATTGACTACGTGCGGCCGTCGCGGAGCGGTCCAATGATCGGACCGGAGGATCGCCTTCACCGCGGCGGCAAGCGAGCGGCAACGCAGTTCCGAAGCCGACCCAATGCCGACCCGTTTGGCGCGGCCGAGGGCACCAACATGCCGTAGGAACCCCGACCGAACTGCCGCCCGCGTGGGTACAGGTAGGCTTCGGGACTTCCGATGTGGAGGAGGGTCGAATTCGTGTGCTCGCAGTGGCGCGAAACGACTCTCAGCTGAATGCCGCGGGCGAGTACGTCGCGGTCGACTAGGATTCTGGAGCACGCGAGTGCTCCTTCGGACCGAGATCAATCGGTCGAGCACGGGCCATGCGGCTTCAGGGAGCAGGGATGCGAATCGCAGTCCTTTCGAATCATTACCCTTTGACGACCCACACGTTCATTCGACGTGAGATCCAGGGACTCGAAGCCGCCGGACTCGAAGTCGAGCGCTTCACGATTCGCCGCACCCAGGAGTCGCTTCCGGAGATCGAGGACCAGGAGGAGGCGGAGCGCACTTCGGCGCTGCTCGATGGCGGCATCGTCGCTCTACTCAGCGCAACGCTGGGGGTTGTTGCTCAGCGCCCGATGGCGAGTCTGAAGACGCTCTGGGCGACGATTCGCTTTGGACTCACGTCCCATCGCGGCCTGCTAAGACATTTCGCGTATTTCGCTGAAGCCTGCGTGCTCTTGAACGAGCTCGAAGAAAAGCGCGTCGAACACGTGCATGTGCATTTCGGTACGAACGCCTGCATGGTCGTGCTGCTGTGTCGAATGCTCGGCGGACCCCGCTTCAGCGTTCAGATCCATGGCCCCGGCGAGTTCGACAATCCGCGCGAACTCCACATCCCAGAAAAGGTCGCAGCGGCTTCCTTCGTTACGTCGATCACCGATTTCGCCCGGGGGCAGGTCTATCGCTGGACGGACCCGGAGCATTGGAAGAAGATCCACGTGATTCGCTGCGGCGTTGACCAGCGCTTCCTCGATGATCCGATCGAGCCGATTCCCGCGCGCCCCCGGCTCGTCAACATCGGCCGTTTCGGCCGCTCGAAGGGACATCCGATTCTGCTTGAGGCCGCCGCGCGGCTGCGCGATCGGGGGATCGAGTTCGAAATCGAACTGATCGGGGACGGCGAACTCCGACCGCTGATCGAAGGCCTGATCAAAGAGCATCAACTCGAAGACCACATCATCCTGTCGGGCTGGAAGGACGGGAACGGCGTTCGTGATGCGCTCGTGAACTCCCGCGGCCTCGTGCTGCCGAGCTTCGGCGAAGGACTTCCCGTCGTCATCATGGAGTCGCTCGCCCTCGGACGCCCCGTCATCGCCACGCGCATCGCGGGGATCTCGGAACTCGTCGAAGACGGCAAGAATGGCTGGGTGATCAATGCGAGTAGCGTTGAAGGTTTGACCGAAGCGATGGAGGATGCGTTTACGGCGCCCCTCGATCGACTCGAGGCGTACGGTGTCGCAGGCCGCGAAGCGGCGGGCGCCCGACACGACTCCCGCGCCGAGGCCAACAAGCTCGCCAAGCTGCTTCGCGCCACACAGGGCGAAGGCGACGCGAGCGCTCGATGATCATCGATCACCTGGCGAAGCCCTTCAACGATTGGGTGCTTGCGCGTCGAGGCTGGGACTATCAAGGTCCGCTCGCCGAGCTTGAGCGGCTGCAATGGGAGCCCACCGCGGTCGTCGAGGAGTGGCGCGTTGAGCGCTTGCGGAAGCTGCTCAGCCATTGCGAATCGAACGTGCCGTTCTACCGGGATGCCATCCGTGAAGCCGGGATCGACGTCGGGCAGGTCTCGACGCCCGCGGATCTCGCAGGGCTTCCGATCGTCGACAAGATGACCCTTCGCGCGGACTACACACGCTTCTTCGCTGAACAGGGTGGTGGCGGATACGAGGACTGGGTGACGAGTGGGGCGACGGGGCAACCCTTCGCATTCCGTCTCGACAAGGCCTCGATCGGCGCGAATACCTTTGCCGGCCTGGCTCGCGGTCGTCGCTGGTGGGACGCCGACTACGGTGGTCGCGAGGCGATGATTTGGAGCGGCGTGCGGGATGTCTCGAGCACGCTGCAGGGGGCTTTCGCGGCGCGTCGTCGACAGCTCTCCTGGCGCCTCAAGAACATTCAGCTCTTCGATATCTACAACCTCGACGAGGACGCGGTTCGCAAGATCTATTCGACGCTGAGCAAGTTTCGGCCGCCCGTCATGCGCGTGATTTCCTCGGGGCTCTACCAGTTCTGCTCCGTGCTCGACGCGCTCGGCCTCGATGGCGAAGCCTTAGGCGTTCGCGTGGCGATCTATACCGGTGAGGCGTTTCCGCCGGCTCAGCGTGCCTTCGTGGAGCGGGTTCTCGGCTGCAAGACCGTCTGTGAGTACGGCTGCGGTGAACTCGGGATCATCGCCTTCGAATGTCCTGAAGGCGGCCTGCATCTCTCCCATGAGAACATGTTCTTTGAATACGAGCGCGATGGCCGACCCGCGAAGGCGGGGGAGACGGCTGAGCTCCTGATCACGAACTTGAACGGATACGTGGCCCCACTGGTACGTTATGCGGTGGGCGACGTCGTCGTTCCCTCGGATGCGACCTGCGCCTGCGGTCGAACCATGCCGCTCATCGAGAGTGTCGGAGGACGCTCGCACGATGTGATTCGAACCCCGAGTGGAAGTCAGATTCACGCGCTCTTCTTTACGCATCTCTTCGATGAGCTGCCCGTCGTCCACCAATTTCGCATCGTGCAGAGATCCCTCGACGAACTCCATGTCGAACTCGTCTCGACGGATTCGATTCCCGACGACGCGAAGTCCTTCATTCGCACGTCCATCGAGAAGGAAATGGGCGCTCCCAGTGTCACCGTCGTGGTGGAGCAAATCTCAGAGATCGAGCGCAACCGCGGTGGCAAGGCCGCCTGGATCGTTTCCGAAATTCCGCCCGGAGATGAAGCGTGAGTGAGGGGGCGGCTCTGATTCCCCGGCATGCCTTCCTGCTGACCGATCTCGAGGGAGCCGCCGGTGTGACGCATTGGCGGCAGACCCGGACGGGTGGGGGGCCGGAGCAAGAAGCGGCGCGCAAGCTGCTCTCTGGCGAGGTGAATGCCGCGATCGCGTCGATGCGCGAAGCCGACCCGACGATCCGCGTGAGCGTTTGGGATGGGCATGGGACCGGCGGATTGGATTGGGCGCTTCTTTCGGGCGCGGACCACGTTTACCGACACGATCATCCGGGCAGCTTCCCCGCCGTCTTCGAAGCGGCGACACGCGAGCCGGATCCGATCGACGCCGTTTTCTTCATCGGACAGCATGCGATGGAAGGAACGGGTGGGAACCTCGCGCATACCTATTCATCGACGCGGGTGCGTGAGCACCTGTTGAACGGTGTCGCGATCGGTGAGTTCGGAACGCGGGCGCTGCATGCGTGGGCGGTGAATATCCCGACGGTCTTCTTCTCGGGTGACGACATCGCGTGCCGGGAGGCCCAGGAGCTGATGCCCGGGCTCGTCGCGGTCGAAGTCAAACGTTCGATCTCCGTGACCGAAGCGGAGTGTCTCACGCATGAGGCCGCCTGTGCCGCGATCGCGGCGGGTGTGGCGCGGGTGATGAACGGCGAAGTGCACGAGGAGGGCGTCACCCCTCGTTTTCAGCCGGATGGCCCCTTCGAGTATCGAGAGATCAAGCGGGCGAAATGGGGACTGGTTCCCCGACCGAACCGTCGCCACACAGGCGACGACCTCGCGGATGTGCTGAAGCGAATCTGACCGCGGTCACGGCCGGCAGGGTTCTCGAGGCGGGGCCCCAAACGCACTTCGCGCCGAAGCCCCGGCGCGAAGCGGTTGTCGATTCGGAGTGTTCGGCTTTCGGCCTACTGAAGGAAGTCCGGCGCCGCGAGGGCGTTGCCGCCTCCTCCGCCACCACCGCCGCCGCCGCCGCCGGGAATCATCGCGGAGCAGGTGATGCCGCCGGATTCGAAGGCGCCGAGATCGCGCCGCGAGGCCGTGTTCCCGGACGTGAGGCATTTGCCTTCAAAGTCCTTGAAGACCACTTCGCCGTCGTTGATCGAGCTGAACACATCAAAGCCCGCATCGATGACCTGACCGGATCCCGCCGCCGACGCGTTCAGCCGGAAGTCGCGGCCTTCATCGAAGGCGCCGACATTCGCGAAGACGTCGTCGTTCGTCTGGAGGTTATTCGAGACGCTCGATCCCGATCCCGGGCTCCCCGAGAGAATGCGGTTCGTATCCGTATCGCCGGGGCTGTAATAGAGGTTGTTGCGGATGATCATGTCCGTATTCGCGGAGGTCACATCGATCGCGTGCCGCGGTCGGTCACCCGTTCCGTAGAAGGTGTTATTCAGGATGCGAATGCCCGAGAGCGAATAGGTGCAGTCGCCCGCCGAATCGCGCATGGTGAGGAAGGGGTTCGCGCTATCCGTACCGGCCCGCGAGACGTTATTCCGCCAGGCACTTCGCGCGAAGCAGGATTCCGCGACGCGGCCGTGATGGCCCTGCGCGATCCGGAAATCGTTGCGTTCGATCACGGCGTGATCGAGGACCGAGACACCGCCTTCACCCGCGTCGTTATACCCGCCAATGCAGTTGCCGCCGTCGCAGTCGATGCGGTTGTCCGAGAGCAGCCAGAAGCGCTGTTGGCGAACATCGGGGACCTGGGGACCCGCCGCCCGCGCCGCGTATCCGGCGAGCTTGAAAGACGTGTTGCCCGTTCGGCCCGTCAGCTCGTTATGCTGAACGACCATCTTTCGACCAAAAGAGATTCGAGCGTGACTCGAGCGGGCGCCGGTGGCGTCGGAGCGAACGCCCATGATGGCGGTTCGTGTAGAGGACAGGAAGCCGACCGAGCGGTGGTCCGGGGAATGAACGGTCAGGTCGACGAATGCGAGCTTGTCCGGCGTATCACGTGGGTTCCCGGAGTCGGCGCACGCGATCGTGGTACCCACATCGCGCGTCACGAGATCCATCAGCAGGACGTCTTCCACGCCGACCGAGCCGGCGCTGCCGCAGGTCACGATCGAGTGGGAGTTGCCCTGGTAACCCGAGCCGCCAATGAACTCGAGGCCCGTAATTCGAATGTCCGTGGCGTTCTCAGCCGGCGTATACCGACCGAGTGTATGCATCGGCGAGTCGCCCATGCTCGAACCATCGATGATGGGACGCGCTCCCGTGCCGAACGCACCGATCATCATCGGTCCGTTCCAGAGCTGAGTTCCGGCATTGATCGTGAAGCGCTCTCCGCGTCGGAAGAGACATCGGCGTCGTGCGTTATTGCTGTTCACATCGCACTGATTTGCGAGGACCTGGTCGTAGTCGCTGCTCACGACCTGGCTCGCACCAGACGGACAGCCGGCGAAGTTTCCGCTGGTCGAAACACAGACCGTTTGGGATCCTGACCAGGTCGCGTCGGCGGCGGTGACGGTAATCGTTCTTGAGACCGTCTGTTCATTGCCGGCCTCGTCGCGGATGCGCAGGGTCGGGTTATACGTGCCCGCGGTTTCGTAGACATGCGCCGCGATACATCCCGTGGCCTCATTCTTCGAGGCACCGGTATTCGTCCAGGTGCCCGAGTCGGAATCATCGAAATTCCATTCACAGAGCAGGTCGCGGAACTCGACGAGGTCGCCGTCGGAATGATTCGTGCCGGCATCCGTCGTTCCGTCAAAGAAGACGTAGAGCGGCGCCGTGCCGCTGGTTCGAGACGGGGTGACGCCGGCCGTCAATTGGGCCTCCGCCGCGGCCGGCAAAAGCACCAGCGCGAGCGCCAACCAGGTCCAAGTTCGAATACGCATTTCCGTCACTCCTGAGACGAACGCCCGAGGCGTTCGCTGACACAGAGACACCGGATCAGTACAGCGCGGCCCTAGGCCCTTCGCGCTGCGGCTGGTCCGCGTCGAGGTTGAACATTCTATCGGATGTAGGGGGGCCGCCTCTTGTGATGATTTGCACACAATCGACACAGTTTTTACTGGATCAGCACGCTTGTCTGTCCGACCAGCCCCTTTGAGTGCGATTCGCAACGCGATCGTGACCGCGTTGGCCGGACGCGTGTGGGCTAACATGCCTTCGATTCACGACGTGAGGCCGATGGTCGAGAGCGCGTCGGTCTTCGAAATGATCCAGGGGTAGATCAACGACCATGGTTGGACAGAGCCGGCGGCGTCTCGGTTTCGGAATAGTGCTCCTGCTGATCTTGCTTCTCCTCTTTGAGGGCGTCAGCGCCGTCGGTGTTCGCGTGCTCGGTGGAATGGGCTTCATCTGGTCCCCCGAGTCCGCCTCGGACTATCCGACCTACCTGGCCGAGCGTGACCCCGTATTGGGCTGGCCCCGGCCCGGTTCCTACGGCGAGGGCGAGCTCAGCGCGAGTGGGACCCGCGTCGATCCGGGGATGGGCGATACGGCAGCGCCTTGCGTCGCTGTCTACGGCGACTCCTTTACCTGGGGCGACGAGGTCGGGCCGGCGGATGCATACCCAGCGGTCCTGGGAACGCTTCTCGGTTGTCGCGTCGCCAATTTCGGGACGCCCGGTTACGGCAGCGATCAGGCATTTCTGCGGTATCGCGAGAGCAGCGAACACGCAGCGCCCGTCGCCGTGCTCGGGCACTACTCGGAGAACATCATTCGCAACGTGAACCGCTATCGCGGATTCATGTCGAACGGTGGCTTCGGGTTCAAGCCGCGTTTCAAGTTTGAAGGGGGACGGCTGGCGCTGCTTCCGATTCCCACGCTGTCGACGGCGGAGTTCGAGCGACTCGGGGACGCTGCGGTCCTCCCTGATGAGTATTTCACGCCCGGCGGCGGTGCCGGAATCGTGGAATCGAAATTCCCTTTTACCTGGACGCTGCTGCGCTCGCTGGGGCACTACCGATTTCGTGCGCGACTTGCGGGGGCCCCATCCTACGCCGAGTTCTACGGAGCGGATCACGCATCCGGTGCGCTCGATGTGACCGAAGCGATTCTGCTTGAGTTCGTGCGTTTGGCGCAGGAGCGGGGGCAGGTTCCGATTCTCTTGCTCATCCCCGATGAAAAGGACCTCATCGAAGTCCAGGCCGGTCGCCCCTTGCCCTACGCACCGCTTCTAGAACGCCTCGTCGACGCCGGGATTCGCGTTCCGGATGTCGCAGGGGCGGCGATTGAGGCGCTTGGCGATCGCGAACCGTGTGCCCTCTATACGCGATGTGGGGGAGCGCATTTCAATCCAGAGGGATACGCACTCGTTGCGCAGTCGTTGCAACCCGTCATTCGAGAGGCGATCGAGCGTGCGCAAAGGACGCGCCCCGAGGCGAACTGACCATAGTCGGGACGGCTTGTCCCAGATTACAGGCGGCTGTCCCGTGTTGTCGCACTGCTTCGCAAGTGCCCCCCGTCGCGCTCCTCGGGCACTCACGTCTACACGTCGTCTTGTCGATGTCTGTATGGGATTCCGCCCGATCCGTCGAGACTTTGGTTAAATCCGGTGCTCAGTCAGGGCGCCGGGTCCGACACGCTTGAGCAAGTCACTTGGGATTGTCGGATCGACCCGCAATACTCGGCGCAAAACGGCATCGTTGCATCGCAGCAGGAGAGCTCACCCCGTCATGTCCTTCTCGATCTGGGATTACGTAAATCCACTCGACCTCGAGGAACTCGCGCGTCGTTACCGAGCGGCGACGCCGACGCATATGCTGACGATGGACAGCTTCTTGCGGGAGGATTTCGCGCGCGAAGTCTCCGAGAGCTACCCCGACTATCAGAGCGCCCAGCGACGGGGTCGCGAATTCAAGTGGGTGAACGAGCGCGTCAAGGTTCAGATCACCGATCCGACGCTGATGCCGGAGCCCGTCGTCACGCTCAACAACGTCATCAACTCCGAAGAGCTGCGCGAAGTCTTCGCCGAGATCACGGGCATCGGGCCTTTGGTCAGCGATCCGGGACTCGCCGGCGCCGGGATGCACATCATGGGACGAGGTGGAAGTCTCGGTGTGCATACCGACTTCACGCAGATCGAGAGTGGCGTCCATCGACGCTTGAATATCCTGGTCTATCTGAACCCGATCTGGCAAGACGAGTGGGATGGCGCCTTCGAGATGTGGGACCCTGACGTGAAGCATCGCGTCGAGCGCATCGTTCCTGAGTTCAATCGCTGCGCGATCTTCAACACGACGACCGAAAGCTTCCACGCCGTGAGTGCCATCCAGTGTCCCTCGGACATGAACCGGCTTTCGTTCGCGTCCTACTATTACACGGAAGAGCCGCCCGAAGGGTGGGACGGCGTCTTTCGGAACACGATCTACAAGGCGCGGCCGAACGAGCGCTACAAGCGCTACGTGCAGATGCCCTTCGAAAATTTCCGGAAGCCGATCGAGAAGCGACTTCGCCGCACCTACTACCAGCTGCGTGGCTGGGACTGGGAAGAAAAGCTGCCCGAGGCCAAAGTCAAAGCGAATGCAGAGCAGAGCGAGTCGGAGTCCTAAGGCGCCATGGCAGTCCGATTCGTTCGGTATACAGAAGAACACGTTGAGTCGATCCGTGCCTTTAATACCCGTATGGCCGAGGCCGGGGTGCATTGGCAATGGCCGGACACGCCCGTCGATCATTGGGTGCCGGATAACGCCCCGGACGGCCACGACCGCATTGCTCCCGAAGGCGCTCGGACCTGGCGTGAGCATTATGTTTGTCACGACGACGAGGGCACAATTCGCGGCGCTTGTGCGATCAAGCCCCATGACTGGTATGTGAAGGGCGAGACGGTTCAGGTCGTCGATTGGCACGGTCCGATCACCGAAGGCGTGATCGACAACAAGTTCATGACGATCGGCCTGCGCATGATTCGCGAGCTGCAAAAGCGCTGGCCGCTCACGTATAGCTGGGGCCATGGCGGACTCGAAACGCCGATGCTCCAGATGCTCGAGTCCATGAAGTACCTGATGTACGGCACGCCTTTCTGCTTACGCGTGCTCAAGCCGTTCAGCTTCTTGCGTCGGAACAACTATTTGCGGACGAGCACCGCGCGGAAGCTCGCACAGGACGTCGCGGCATTTACAGGACTGGGCTGGCTGGGTGTGAAGGCGCTGGGCATTGCGATGCGGCTCGGACGAAAAGTGCCGAAGGGGCTTGTCGTCGAGGAGTTCGACCAGTTCGAGTCGTGGTCCGACGAACTCTGGGAGCGCGTTCATCCGTCCTACTCTGCGATCGCCTACCGGGATGCGGCGACCATGAACTGGCTCGTTCCGGAGCAGGGCTTTCCGAAGGGGATCCGCCTGCGCGTCCGCGACGGGGAGCGAACGCTCGGCTGGGCGATCGTGCTCGATACCCAGATGGAAAACGATGTCCGTTTCGGAAGCCTACGGGTCGGCTCGGTCATCGATTGTCTCGCGCATCCCGACGATGCCGAAGCGGTGATTGCCGGGGCGGATCGCTTCCTGGCAAAGCGTGGCGTCGACTGCATCATGTCGAATCAATCGCATCCGGCCTGGCGGGACGCGTTTAAGTCGAATGGCTACGTGTTGCTCGAGAACCGCCGCTATTTCGCGGCGACGCCCGCGCTGGCCGAAGCCTTTGGGCCCTTCGAAGAGACCCGGCAGGGCCTTCATATGACGAATATGGACGGTCACGGCCCTATGCGAATGTAGGAAAGGGCATCGGGCCTGATAGAAGCCCGCTGCGGATGCTATTCGCCGGCGCCCTTGTACTCGATCAGCGCATTGCGTTCCCGGCCCACGAGCCGGTTTCGCAGGTAGCGAAGGCAGCCCTGGAGTTCGGGGAACTTTCCGACCGTGCACGCAGCGCCGTAAAGGAATGCGTGTGAGCGCATTCGGCCCCGCGCGAGTTCGCCGCGACTTGCCTTGAGCGCAGCCAGCCCGTAGAGCCCAAGCGGGAGAAGGCCGGCGAATCGTCCGATGACGGCCCAGAAGAACAGGGCGAGGACGAGCGGGCCGAGGCTCCAGACCACGATCGAGCGAATGCGGCGAGCGCGATTCGGGCCCGCGTCTCGTCCGTGGCGAAAGAGCAGCTCGAGCGATGCGTGACCCGACCGCACGTTCCGCGTCCACCACTGAGAGAAGCGCGTTAGGTTCGCGTCGTGGCGAGTCATCTCGGCGTTGATCCGATAGATCTCATGACCTGCCATGCCCAGGCGAATGCAGAGTTCCGGTTCTTCGCCCGCGATCTGATCCGGATTGTAGCCGCCGGCCTCGTTGAATACGGCGAGGCGCATCAGCGCATCGCCGCCGCAGCTCGCGGCGCGACCGACCGGCGTATCCCATTCGATGTCCGCGAGTCGATTGTAGAGCGTCGCTTCTGGCGAGATCTCCCGTCGTCTTCCGCAAACGACCGCGGCTTTTGGGTGGCCATCGAGGAACGCCACTGCCTCGTCGATCCAATCGGCATCGACCTCGCAATCGCCGTCGACGAATTGAACGTACTCGATCGTTGGGAAGAGTTCGGTGAGTCGCTCGGCTCCGGCATTGCGCGCGCGGGCCGCGCTTAATCCCGGCTGCGGGTCGAGTTCGACGACAGAGGCGACGCGCTCAAGTGCCCAGGGGACGCTGTCATCTTCGGAATCGCTATCCACGTAGATGATGCGGTCGCAGTGATCGTCGAGTGAGGCGATGCAGCGATGGAGGCGTTCGCCTTCGTTTCGACCGATCACGACGATGCCGACGCGGCGTGGCGCGTCCGCGCTTTCGGGACGAGTGGGCTCGCTCATGATGAGGTTCCTCGCGAGATCGATAGGATGCGTCGCAGGGTCAGCCCTGCGGCGGGCAGTAGGATGAGAAGAGAGAAGCCAAGAGTGACGAGGGCATCGGGGACGGGCATCTCGGGGAGGAAGCGTGGACTCATGCCGATCGCGAGCGCGGCGGCGAGCGTGATCGCACCTTGCGCCGTGTCTCGCAGGAAGATGTGGAGCTTCTCGCGGCGAAGGGCGACGCAAAGGGCGAGGTAGCCGCTCGCGGAGCCGAGTCCGATCCCGATCAGGACGCCAGGCAACTCCGCGACGGCGAAGCCAGCGATCGCCCCGGTGAGCGTTCCGATCGTACGAACGCCGACGACGGCCGCCCAGGCGCGGGAGTGACCGAGCACCAGCAAGGCGCGGCCACTCGAATCCTGTAGAAAGTCGAACCACAGCGCGAGAGTGGCGAGCTGTGCAATCCAGGCGGCATCCGCATAACGGTCATCGTAGAGCAGGGTGAAGAACGCCGGGGCTGCGGCGACACAGCCGACGATCAGGAGCGTGCCGACCGGGAGTAGGATCTGCCGGCTGGTGTTGAGCGCGTCTTCGAGGGTCGCGTGGGTGCTGCGATGGACCTCGGCGAGGGCGGGCATCAGGACGCGTTGAATGCCGATCGAGGCGACCTGGCGGACGATGTTGGGGACGAGGACGCCGACACTGTAGACGCCGAGCACTTCGAAGGGAATCATGCGGCCGAGCAGGGCGACGTCGAGGCGGATCGCGACGAACGAAAGGAAGGTGCTGACGAGAATCCACTTGCCGAAGTGTAGGATTTCGCGGGCGCTCTCGGGATGCCATTCGAGCCGGAACTTCTCACCCGGCAGAATTGCATGGCTCAGGACGATGCGAAGGATGTTGCCCGCGATGACGCCGATCACGATCGACCAGACGTCCCGCGTGTAGTAGGCGAAGGCGATCGTTACCGTTGCGGCGAATACGCGGGCGGCGACCTGGATTCCCATCGTGCGCTCGAGCTGGAGCGCGCGTGCCGTGGTTGCCCAGTGGATCGACTGGAAACCCAGGAGGAGCACGCCCGCACTCGCCGCGGCCATGAGACCGACGAGCCGGCCATCGTCGTAAAAGATGGAGAGGGGATAGGCGAGCCCCAGGCCCAGGACGAAGATCAGCGCGCCGCGAAGGGCTTGGATCGCCCAGGCCGTGTGGATGAAGCGACTCTCGGCGCCGTTCTTACTTCGCACAACGGCGGGTTGGATCCCGATGCTCGAGACCTGTTGAAGCGCATCGACGACGAAGTTCACGATCGCCATCAAGCCGAAGGCTTCGGGGAGGAGAAGGCGCGTCAGGATCAGGTTGCTGCCGAGTTGCACGACATTGATCGAGAGCTGGCCGCCCACGCTCACGGCGGTTCCCCGTCGGACACGCTTGTTCAGGCTCGTCTTAGGCGCAGCCTCCGCGTCGGTGCTGGCGTTGTCGCCGGCCTGGGGTTCATCTGCGGGGACCAAAGGTGCTCCGAATGCGCGCGGCGGGTTGTGCTTGTGGGAAGCCATTTGCGGAAGAGAGGAGGAGGGAAGGCGAGTCGTTCTACCGGGAGTCGCCAGCAGGACCAAAACGGGTCGGGCGAATTACGTTGCAGCGCGCTCCATCTCGTCGACGATCGTTTCCCAATGACGGGTGACGCGAACGGCGGAGTCCGCATCCGCGCGTAGCGGCGTTTCGCCTCGAATCGCGGAGAAAAAGTGCGCCAGTTGTGCGTAGTGGCTGCTGTCTTCGATGTGGTTTCCGCGCTTCATGAAGGGCAGCCGGCGTGCGAGGCCGAGGCGAATCCGTTCGGCGAGGGCAGAGGCCGCCTCCCGGATCGGCGGCGGCTCCGTCGAAAGCTCGTGGACGCCGCCAAAGGGCTGCGCGGCGAAGTGTCCCTTCTGACCCGTCACGATGACCGTTGTGGGAAGCCAACTGTTGAGGCTGTACCAGAGTGATCCGAGCTGGCTGCCGTCCGGCGTCGCGAACTCGACACGCAGATCGTCGACCTGGATCATCTCCTTCTTGCCCCACTCGGGAAGGATCGCCTTGCCCAGGCGCGCCGTCTGAACCGAGCGCACGACGAGTTCGGGAATCCATTCGTCGATCAGGCAGAGTGCATGGGGAAGCGTTTCGCCGAGGCGTCCGCCGCGAGTCGTGAAATACCATTCGTGGGGAACGAAAGTCTGATTTCGACTCGAAGTGAGATAATCAACGGATTGAACGTCACCGATCTGCCCTGTTGCGACACGCTCGCGCAGCGCAATCGCGCCCTCGGTAAAGAGTTCGTTGTGGACGACAGACAGCATGCGGCCCGCGTGCTGGGCCGCGTCACGCATCCGTTCGGCGGACGCGGTGGTTTCTGCGAAAGGCTTCTCCACGAGGACATGCGCGCCGGCTTCGAGGGCGGCGAGGGTGAGCCCTTCGTGACTCGGTGTCGGCGTCAGGATCAGGACGACGTCGGGGGTGCTTTCAGCAAGGACGGCGGCGAGATCCGTGCCGACGGTGGGGGCTCCCGGGAGATTCGTCGCCAGCCCTTTGGCGGCTTCGACGTCCTGGTCGCAAAGCGCGACGACTTCGACACCCGAAAGCGCAGACAGAACGGGGATGTGAAGGTCACGCGCAGCCAAACCGCAACCGACGAGGGCGACACGCTGGGAAGTGCTCACGAAGCGATGCTCCTTGCCCGCGCATGCGGCTCCTGGATTGGTGCGAACGACCTACGGGCGGGGCTCGGATCGTGGGGACTCAACTTCAACCTCAATCTCGACGCTGCGGTCGCCGAATCAAGTTCTCGATGCCGTTACGCAGCGGACCGCGCGGGCACTATCTTTTGAACGGGTGAAACCCCAATTTCAAGTTTCAGTTCGGGGGGCGTTCGAGATGAATCGGCCTTCGCGTGCATCAAGTTGAGTCCAGCGGCCGCTCGCGCGACAAGCGAAGTGCGAAGAGTGAGAAGAGTAGAGGCGATCGATCACGATGGGTAGACGAGCATGAGCACGCCTGATCCAGAGAGATTTCCACTCCTCGGCGTGCCGATCCACGACACGACCCAGACTGGCGCAATTTCGATTCTCGAGTCGGCCCTCGAAGATCGGTCCGATTCGCCGCTGACGGTCTACTTCGCGAATGCGCATACCTTGAACGTGGCGGCGACGGATTCGGATTTCGCTGAGGTGATGGCGCGGGCGGATCACGTGTTTGGCGACGGAACCGGCGTGCGATGGGCATTCCGCATGCTGCGGGGATCGGAGCCTCTTGAGAATCTGAACGGGACCGATCTGGTGCCGCTTATGTTCAGCAAGCTCGCGGGGCGCGGGCTCAACTACTACCTGCTGGGCTCCTCCGAGGAGATGATCGAGGGTGCGGCGCGCTATGCGAAGGAGCGCTTCAGCGGCTGGACGCTGGCCGGATTTCACCATGGCTATGTCCTCGACTACGACGAGGAGGCGACCCAGAGGCTGATCGATGCGATCCATGCATCCGGCGCCGATGTGCTGCTTGTCGGCATGGGAAATCCACTCCAGGAAAACTGGATCGATCGGAATCGGGATCGACTCAAGATGCCGATCGCGATGGCCATCGGCGGGCAGTTCGCCTATTGGTCCGGCGATCTTGACCGGGCGCCGGAGTGGATGCGGAAGCTCGGGATCGAGTGGCTTTATCTGATGATCCGGCAACCGCGTAAAGTCTCGCGCTATATGCTCGGCAATCCTCTCTTTCTGTTGCGGGTTCTCGCCCAGAAAATCGGACTTCGCTCGAGTGGAGTCGCGGGTTTGGAAGGGCATTCGTGAAACGTCGGCTGCTCAAGCTTGCACGCGACACAAAACGCGCAGCGGTTCAATTCAAGCCCGGCGCGCGGCCCCCGGTCGCGATCTTCGGCATTCGCCGCGGGGGCTCGACCATGCTCGCGGACATGATCGCCGGCGAGCAGGGGATGTGGTTCATCGATGAGCCCTTTGGCGCCTTTGCGCCGGCGAAAGAGTTCTACGACGTGATTCGCGCCCAGCTCCCGGAACGCCCCCATAATCAATTCTTCGACATGAACGACGAGGAACGCCAGGCCGTCCATCGCTTCATGGCGCGCATGCTCTCCCTCGATCTTCGGATTGGCGCCGTTCGCCGAGCGGGCTTTCCCCCGACGGCGAATCGGGTCGCGCTCAAGATCCTGAACACGCCTCTGCTCGTCGATGAACTGATCGAGGCTTTCGGCTTGCGCAGTGTGCTCTTAACCCGCCATCCCGCCGCCCAGGCCCGCTCCGTCCTTCGTCTGGGCTGGGGCTTCAGCGCCGAGGCGTATTTCGCAAGCGACGCATTCTGTGCAGGCCATTTTTCGCCGGAGCAGACCCGCGAGGGCCGGGCGATTCTGGCGGGCGAGGATGACTGGTCGAAGGCGATTCTGAATTGGGTCATCGAGAGTTGGGTTCCGCTGACCGAGTCGAATCCCGAGACGCCCCGCGTCGCGTATGAAACGATCGTGACCGAGCGCGAGTCGATCGTCCGTGGGCTTTTCGCGTACCTCGAACTCGATGAGGTCGAGCGGGCCCTCGAGAGCCTGGGCCGACCGAGCAACTCCTCGAGTATGTCGACGGATTCATCGAAGGGCGCGATCGCGAGCGGGGATACCCAGGCGATCGTCGGAAGCTGGCTCGACAGAGTCACGACGGACGAACGAGCGCGAGGGCAGGCGATCCTCGACCTCTTCGGCGTTGACCTCTATCGCATGGACGATCCGATGCCGACGCGAGCCCTCTTCGAGTTGAAGGAGAGCGTGTGAGCGGGTTGCGTTATGCAGTGAAGAAGGCGGCGCGCGCGGCTTTCGGGGTGGCTGGGCCGCTCTTCGTCGATCGGCGCCAGGTCACGCAGTTGCGCGTGCTCACCTATCACCGCTTTGGATCGATTCCGGGCGACGTGTTCTGCATCGAAGCAGCGGATTTTGAACGCCAAGTGCGATACCTGGCGGACACCGGGCGTGCGATCAACCTCGACCGTGCACTCGAACATTTTCAGCAAGGCCAGGCGCTGCCGGAAGGCGCGATCCTGCTCACGATCGACGACGGCCACCGAAGTACCTGGGACATCGCCCGTCCGATTCTCGAAGAGCATGGCGTCCCTGCGGTCGCCTACATCACCTCGGCCCTGGTCGGCGGAGATGACCAGGGCGGGACGATGCCCGAGGCCTATATGACCTGGGACGAAGTCGCGGCCCTCGAAGAGCTCGATATCGCCATCGGCTCTCATGCGACGAATCATCGATCCGTCGGCTTGCTCTCGCCTTCGGAAGCCTTCGAAGAAGTCGATCGCTCTCGCCGCGAATTGATCGAGCGGACGGGGGCGGCGGTGCGTTCCTTCGCGTATCCCTTCGGTACACGGGTGGACTGCCCGAGCTTCGCCGCGGAAGCGGTGGATCGCGCGGGCTACGACTGCGCGTTCACCTCGCGTCACGGCACGATCCGCCAGGGACTCGACCCGTTTCAATTGCCTCGCATCAAGATCGAAGCGGGCGAGGGCGACTGGCATTTCCGGAGGACCTGCCGTGGGGCGATGGATCCCTGGAGCGTCGTCGATGACGGAATGTGGCGCCTTCAGCAGAACCGAAGCGAAACAATCGCGGAAGACGGTCCGCCTAACAGCGCTTAGCCGAAGATCGATTCCCTGAAGTACTGCGCGAGATGCGAAAGCGAGAAGCGTTCCATCTGTTTCTTGCCGACGAACTGGCAATACGCTTCGTCGTAGCGTTCGCGACCCGAGGCCCAGGCGACGATGTAACCCGCGAGCAGCGCGATGCCGCCTACCAAGATCGGGAAGTCCTGGACAGCGCTGCGCACGCTCCGCGCGAGATGGTAGAGCGGGTGGTAGCCTAGGAAGTGGTAGAGCTTGCCCATGTCGTAGCGGCTCTGCAGCACGTTCGACTGGCGGCCATCGATGGGGCGATGGTGAATGAGTTCGATTTCCGTGTAGCTTCGCGTCGTCCAGCCGCCCATCTGAGCACGCGTCTCATCGATCATGTCCCAGCCGCGAACCGCCACGAGCCCACCGATTTCTTCGTAGCATTCGCGGCGATACATCTTGGCGGGGCCGCGGACGTGCTCATCGTGGCACCACTCGATCGACTTCTCGCCGTCGGTCATCAAGTAGGTCTTGCCACTCGCCATGCCGAGTCGCGGCTGTTCATCGAAGAGCACGATCAAACGCTCGAAATAGTCCTGCTCAAAGGAAAGGTCCGCGTCGAGCTTGACGACGAAGTCCCACTCGATGCCGTTGAGCGCTTCGAAGCCCTCGTCGAAGGTATCGACGACGCCGCCCCCGAGCGCGCGATGGCCTCGGTTCTTGCGCGTCACTACTTCGAGCCACGGAATTTCTGCCTCGGCTTCGCGGGCGATCTCGAGGGTCCGGTCCGTCGAACCATCGTCGACGATGATCCAGCGCGTGGGCTGAATGTTCTGTTTGCGCATCGACTCGATCGTGAAGGGAAGGGTCTCTTCCTCATCTCGGGCGGGCGTGACAACGACGTATCGGTTCTTCATGGAAGCTTGGGCTCCGCGGTCAGCCGTCCGTGCGCTTTTCGGCGCAGGGATGACTCGGTGGCGTGAAGAAGTTGTATCGGACGAAGTCCCGATAGAAACGAGGGGGTCTCGGATAGTTTCGTCGGGTCAGGGTCGCTTTGAGTTTTCCGAAGGTCATTCCGATCACGACCGCGACATCTGTCAAAAACCGATAGACCGCCCCATGATTCTTGGTGAAGTAGCGCCTGCGTCCGTGGAACCAGAAGGCGGGGCGGGGCTTGGTCTGGTCTTTCGCCCCCGTCGAAACGGACCCGATATGGCAGACGCCGCTGTCCGGGAGGTACCAGGTGAGCCAGCCCGCGCGTGCGGCGCGTAAACAGAAGTCGGTTTCCTCGTAGTAGAGGAAGTACTCATCATCGAAGAGCCCGACTTCTTCGAGCACCTTCGATCGGATCAGCATGCTCGCGCCGGCCAGCCAATCGACCTGGGTGGTCTCGGTCGGACACGGCTTCGCCACTTTCCATCGATAGAGAAGGCGAGAAACGATGCCCAGTCCGAGAGCACCTTCGAATTCGCCGGCGATCGAATGAAAGGAGAAAGCGGTTTCGTGTGGGGCACCGTCGTCTCCGTAGATCCGACTCCCCGCAATCCCCGCTTCGGGATGCGCATCGAGGAATTGCACGAGCTTAACGACCGCGCCGGCATCCACGAAAGCGTCCGAATTCAAGAGGTACACGTACTCTGGCGGGTCATCGCTCGCGAGCGCGGGGCGCGCGCCGGCGTTCACGCCGTACGCGAATCCACCGTTATACGGCGTTTCGATCAACTCGACACGATCTTCCCAGGCGTTCTCGGCGAGCGCCTTACGCAGCCGATCCGCGGAGTCATCGCCCGAGTCGTTTTCAACCAGCGCAACCCGACAATCCCCGGGAATCCGGTCGAATTCCTTGAGAACACATCCGAGCGCGCGGAGCGTCATCTCGGGAGTTCGATAGTTGATGAGGACAACGAGGAGTTTCATCGTGGCAATTCTTCGCGGAGTGGCGAAGCGACCGACGGGACCGCGGCGGACAACGCTTCGAAGGGGCGGATCATGGAGGGCCTGCTTTCGATCCGATGGGCGTCGGAAGAGATAGTCGTTGATGCGAAGGGGCCGGTCGAGTGCGGCCGGGGCTTCACTCGATGTTTCGGACCCCATCGTGCTCTACTTGAAGGAGGGATCGATCGAGTTCGTTCTGGTCGCTTCGCGGGATGTCGTTTCGTGAATCGTGAGTTGCCGTGGGGTGGCTTTCGGGGACTCAGAGAGGCGATTCGCCGGTCGCTTGCCGGCTTGCTTCCGGCCCCGCGAAAATGAGGCGATCTGCCGCAAGAGTTCGGTCCGTCTAGCGGATGCAAGGACGACCCGTTTCCGATTCGATGGGCACGAGCAGAAGGCGCGCCAAGTACAGGGGTTCGTTACGCTTTCGATTCTACGATTTCGGCGCGAAAAGGTACGCGCCTTCAGATCTTCGAGAGACCCGGATCCGCTCTGAGCGGACACTGACGTAAGCGAAGATTGATGGCCTCCGGTGTGTCAAGCCAATGTCGAGCGAAGCCGACACGAAGAAGGTCGACCGGAATCGAGTTGTAGTGATTCGGACCCGAGTGCGAGCGAGGACCCATGCCTGACTCCCCGAAGAATGCTTCTTGCGTCCTGATTGGCGCTGACTCTCTGCTGATGCAGTGCGGTGAAATCCTGATTGGACGCGGATTTCACGTGGCTGCTGTTGTGTCGAAGGCGGACGCCGTCCTCGACTGGGCTCGCCAGCACTCGCTGCCGACCCATGCGCCGGGAAAGAAACTCCGTGAGTCGCTCGGCGACCTCGAGTTCGACTACCTGTTCAGCATCACGAACCTGAGCATCATCCCCGAGGACGTGCTCGCCCTCGCGCGGGTGGCTGCGATCAATTTCCATGACGGTCCGCTGCCGCGTTATGCGGGCATGTACACCCCGGCCTGGGCGCTCCTGAACGGTGAAGAGACCTACGGCGTTTCGTTCCATGACATGCATGGCGAAGTCGATACCGGCGATCTCTACGTGCAGCGACTCTTTGATATCGCCGCCGGCGATACGTCCCTCAGCCTGAACACGCGCTGCTTCGAGATGGCGATGGAGGCCTTCGACGAACTCGCCGAGCGGATCGCCACGAACACGACGGCACCGACTGCGCAGGACCTTTCCCAACGCTCGTATTTCGCCCGGCATCAGCGCCCAACCGGCGCCGCGCTTTGTGACTGGTCGAAGCCCGCAGCAGAACTCGATCGTCTGATTCGAGCCCTCGACTTTGGCACCTACGAGAACGCCTTCGCGGCGGCGAAGATTCTGCACGGGGGCAAGGTCGTTCTGCCCGGGACCTCTCGGATGGGCGGTGAGACCGATGCCGCGGCGGGAACGCTGATATCGATCTCGGGCGAAACGCTGACGATCGCCTGTGGCGACGGGACTTCGATCGTACTTTCGGACCTGCGCTGTCCGCTGGGGCATGCTCTTGATGGAACGGCTGCGGCTGCGCGGATGGGGATCTCGGAAGGCGCTGTGCTGCACGCGCCGGATGCCGGCCTGGTCGAGCGACTGGATGCGTTCGTCGAAGCGGCGACGCCGAGCGAGGCCTACTGGGTTCGCCGTCTCGCCCGACTCGAGTCGGCGGAGATGCCCTACCTGCGCAGTGATCGCGCGGACGCGGCTGGGTATGGCGAGACCGTCGTTACGCTGACCGATCGATTCAAGGACGCGTTCTCCGCGGATCCGGCGGTCGCGGTTGTGGCGGGTTTCGCGGGTTATCTGGCGCGGGTCAATGGCCGAACCCAGTTCGACCTGACCCTCGACGATCGCCGAGGCGATCTGCAAGCGCGTGATCTCGGCGAACTCGTGTCGCCGGTCGTGCCCTTGCCCCTCGATGTGAACCTCGACCAGACCGTTAGAGGCTTCGTCGGAGATGTGTCGCAGGTCCTTACGAAGGCGGGGGACAAGCTCGGCTATCTGAGCGATGTCGTCGCACGCTATCCGCATCTGCGGGAAAACCCGATCCTCGCTTCCGGACGACTCGCGTCGGTTGCCGTTGTTCTAGCCGACGGAGCGGAGCAGGGCACCGGACTCTCCACGGGAACCGACTTTGCGCTCGTGATCGAAGAAGGTGGCACGCGGGTGCGCGCCCTGCATGATGACGGCGCGCTGTCGGGAGATGATGCGGCGCGGATTGCGCATCAGCTCGGAGTCTTTCTCGACGGCATGGCGGATGCGTCGCGACGGGTCACGCAGGTCCCCATGCTCGATACGGCGGATCGTACGCGCGTGCTCAAGGAATGGAATCAGACGGCGGCGGACTTCGATCGGACGAAGACGGTGCATGCACTCTTCGAAGAGCGCGTGGCGCAGACGCCGGAAGCAACGGCCGTCGTCTTCGAAGGCGAGTCGCTGACCTACGCCGAACTCTCAGCGCGAGCGAATGGTCTCGCCCGGGTGCTTGTCGATCGCGGCATCGGCCCCGACAAACTCGTTGGCGTCTACGTCGAACGCTCGATCGACATGGTCGTTTCGATTCTGGGGGTCATGAAGGCGGGCGGCGCGTATGTCCCGCTCGACCCGACCTATCCCGAGGATCGCATCGCCTACATGCTCGAGGATTCGGGCGCACCGATCGTGATCACGCAGAAGAAGCTCGCCGATCAGGTGCCTTCTTCGAGCGCGACCCCGCTCTTCGTGGACGACCCGGAGATCGGGACCGCGGACGAGGCTCCTTCGACGAACGTCGATGCGGCGAATCTGGCCTACACGATCTACACGAGCGGCTCGACCGGCAAGCCTAAGGGCGTGATGGTCGAACATCGCAACGCCGTGAATTTCTTCGTCGGCATGGACGACCGCGTTCCCCACGATCCGGCGGGAACCTGGCTCGCAGTGACGAGTCTCTCCTTCGACATCTCCGTCCTCGAACTGCTTTGGACGCTTACCCGCGGCTTCAAGATCGTCGTCTTCACGGACCACGATCGCGTCGGCGGCGACGAGGATGCAATCGCTTCGGGTCCCTGGCGGCCGATCGATTTCGGTCTCGCACTCTGGGGCAGCGACGCGGGTCCGGGCCCGCGCAAATACGAGCTGATGCTCGAAAGTGCCAAATTTGGCGATGCCCATGGCTTCAGTTCGGTGATGACGCCGGAGCGTCACTTCGGTGCCTTCGGTGGACCCTTCCCGAATCCCTCGGTCACGAGCGCGGCGATCGCGGCTGTCACGGAGAACATCCAGATTCGCGCGGGGAGCTGTGTCCTGCCGCTGCATCATCCGATTCGCGTCGCGGAAGAGTGGGCGGTCGTCGACAATCTGTCGGGCGGTCGTGTTGCGATTTCGTTCGCGTCGGGCTGGCAGCCGAATGACTTCGTGATTCGACCCGAGGCCTTCGCGACGGCGAAGACCGGCATGGTCGAGGGCGCTCGGCAGGTTCAGGCGCTTTGGCGGGGCGAAGCGGTCGAGTTCGAAAATCCGAACGGCGACATCGTTCCGACGAAGACGCTTCCGCGCCCTGTGCAAGCCGAACTGCCTTCCTGGCTCACGACGGCGGGGAACATCGACACGTTCCGAGCAGCCGGCGCCGGCGACTTCAACGTCCTGACGCATCTGCTCGGTCAGAACCTCGAAGAACTTGCCGAGAAGATCACGGCCTATCGCGAAGCGCGAGCGGAAGCGGGGCTCGATCCGGCGGGCGGCACGGTCACGTGCATGCTTCACACCTTCGTGGGTGAGGACAACGACGCAGTCCGTGAGCTCGTGCGCGAGCCGATGAAGGAATATCTGCGCAGCGCGATGGCTCTGGTCGTCGGCTTCGCCTGGTCCTTCCCGGCGTTCCAGCGACCTGGCGGCGAAGACTCGAAGCCCGAGGATGTCGATCTCAGTACGCTGACCGATGAAGAGACGGACGCGATTCTCGAGTTCGCCTTCGAGCGTTACTACGAGACGAGTGGCCTCTTCGGCACACCCGAGATCTGCGGCGACATGGTCGACCGCGTGAAGGCGGCCGGCATCGATGAGATCACGTGTCTGATCGACTTTGGTGTGGATACGGACGTCGTGCTCGCCGGCCTGCCCATGATCGATGCGGTCCGCGAGGCGGCCAATCGCAAGCCTGCAGGACTCGAAGCGGCGGAAGTGACCGACGCGGCGATCGCCGAACCGGGGGTCGACTACTCGCTGGCCGCACAGGTCGATCGACATCAAGTGACGCACTTGCAGTGCACGCCCTCTCACGCGGCCATGCTGCTCGCTCATGCCGAAAATCGCGCGGCGCTCACGAAGATCAACCATCTCATGATCGGGGGCGAAGCCTTCCCGACGTCGCTCGCCGCAGAGCTCGATGAAGCGGGCTGCACCGACGTGACCAATATGTACGGTCC
>Ga0316209_1001247_pt1 | contig 28583 bp, 42 predicted proteins | sample 6monopyrite_MG_FD_204945 | JGI IMG/M metagenome (GOLD analysis project Ga0316209, IMG submission 204945) | Microbial mat bacterial communities from mineral coupon in-situ incubated in ocean water Damariscotta River, Maine, United States -... | ecosystem: Environmental > Aquatic > Marine >...
CTATAAAGATATGTCGGAGGCCGAACACCCTTTCTATTACTCGTGCCCACTTTCCTACCTCGAACTCGTTCCGCTGGATCGCTACGGCGGCAACCAAGAATGGCGAACCATCGTGATCGAGCATCACCGCCGCCAAGCCGAGAAGCGAAAGTGCCGGGCAATCATCATCTGATCTCGGCGATCTGAGGCACCTGCTTCCTGAGTGTTGGAAGTCATCACCACACTCAGGAGCAGGATCATGCCCCAGAACAAACTCTTCACGGTCGTCGAGTACAGCAGCTTCTTCGCAGTCCGCCACAACCCATCTGGTGACGAACACCCGATGGGCGATGGCGTGGACTCGCTGTTCGACGAAGACGGCTACGCTCTCTGTCCCGGCACGCCGGGCTTCATCGAGACGTGGGAGCGAGTTCTCAACGACGACGCTGAAATCACGCTCGATGCTTACTTCCCTCAACGCTTGGAGAATTGAAGATGCCGGACGCTGTAATCTTCCGCCGCTGGAACGACACCGGAGACATTGTGGCGATCTTTCCCGAACAGCCCGCCGACGATCAAGGGCGGTTCTGCCTTGCCCATGACGAACTCCGCCAGCAAATCGCCGCTGAGTACGAGCAGGTGATGCAGGACACAACGCCGGTGTCGCCGCCAGAGTTCGGGCGGTTTGCTCATGAATTGACGCTGCTGGGATACGACCTGCAACCGATCAACGAAGCCACGGAAGAGCATCATGAGCGACGACGGGAGGCGTCAAGGAAGTCGTGAGAGAGCATCTGGGCACCTGCTACTGCGGTGTTGAAAGTCACCACCACTCACTCAGGAGAGCAGGCCAATGCAATTCTCGATCATCTACTCCGTTGACGTTCCCGAAGACGTGGACGTGATGGACTACGCCCCGCCGCAGGTTAATGAACTTTGGGACGAAACCGAAGACGACTCGTGCTTCGAGTATTCGTACCTCGAAGGCCGATGGGAGAACGGATCGCATCGCAAATGGTGTGCGATCCTCGACCGAGAGCAGTTCGACGAGTTTGTTGAGCGCTGCGGTCTCTTCGCCGAGGACGTGGAGACGATGGGTTCGTTGGGCGCACCGGGGTTCGGCTTTGGTTGGGCACCGGCCATCTCGTTCAACGGCGACGATCCCGACGCCATTCAGTCGGCGTACATCACGGCGGTTCCCACAACCAAGCGTGAGCAGCTTGGCGAGCGGGAATGGGAACGGGTTCGTGTAGCGGTCTTGGCTGTCTATGGCTGAGGCGAACATCCGAAGGGCGTGTGCGGTCAGGGACGACCCGCATCCGTCCTACTTTTCTTCGGTCGGCTTGGGCACCTGCTACGTCGGCATCAGACAACATTCCTCGAACAACAGGAGATCACGATGACCAACACTCGAAAGCCACTGTTTACTTTGGGTCAGGTGTGCGGAACGCCCGGCGCACTTGAGCAACTGGCGAATGCACAGGTTGCCCCCTCTGACCTTCTCGACAAGCATGTCCACGGAGATTTTGGCGAACTCTGCGAAGAGGATGTCGAGGCCAATGAGCAAGCTCTCAAGGATGGCAGTCGCATCCTGAGTTCGTACCGCCTTTCCACTGGGCAGAAGGTGTGGATTATCACTGAAGCCGCTGACGACCACGGCCAGCGAGCGGCCACAACGCTCCTCTTGCCCGAGGAATACTGATCCGGTCAGGAGGCACCTGCTGAACGGGCATCAGATCAATCCCTTCGACCACTGGAGATCACTCGATGCCCATTTTCACCGACAAGCGGTCCTTTGTGGCGGACGCCGTGTTCATTCCCGACAGCGCACGCTGGACGGACAGCAACAGCGAACACGTCACCCCTGACGAATGCACGCTGCTGATGGTCGATGGCGACAACAATGGCGGCGACGTGTTCACTGAGGATGCTTGGATCAACGACGGCGAGCCGTTCTGCCGCCGAGAGTGGGGCGAGTTCAGCGAAGCCGATGGCGGCAAGGTCGAACTCCTGCCCGAACTGTGGATCGTCAAGATTGACGAGCGGGAACACTGGCTTGACCCCGACGTTCTCGCCAACTGCCCTCACATCTACGGTGTGTACGTCTTTGACCGCAAGCAGCACTTCCACATCTGCTCGTTCGAGCCGTGCCACGAACTGCACTTCCTTGGCACGCAGTATGACGAAGCCGACGAGTTGCAAGACGACGAACTTCGGCGTGACGAGATTAACGGCAAGGTTCTGCTCGGCGATGCCCAGTGCGAACTCGTGAGCTATTGGAGCAAGGTTGACATCGACCGGATGCTTGAAACAGAGATCGCAGAAGGCTGGCTACCACCCGAAGGAAAGCACGGCGGCTATCGGCTGTCAGGCATCGTGAGCGTCACGCCTGATGAAGCAATCGAGGAAGCACGAGAGGCCAATAATGGCTCTCCGCTTTAGCATCCGCTCATCTCGGCGTGAGGCACCTGCTACTCGGGCGTCACAACGAAACACATCACTTCACAGAAGACAAGCAGATGTCGGACCCAACAGAGAATGCGAGACGAGAACTCGTCCGAGAAGTCAACCAAGATGCCGGGCGAGCCAAGCTCGAAGAGAAGTACGGCGAAGTTCTGACGACAAGTGAGATGCAAGATCGCTACACGGTCGAAGGCTTTCTCAGCCCCTTCGTGGTCTGTCGTCGCAAATCGGACGGCAAACGTGGAACTCTCATGTTCTCCCATGACCCGAGGTATTACTTCGGCTGGCAGGAAGATTGATCCGAAGGGTCTCCGGGCCAGTCTCGGTCTCACTCGTCGTGTGATCGGGGCTGGCTTCCTTTTTGAGAGAGCAGGCACCTGCGAGTTAAACAACAACAGCACACCAATTCACGGAGACAAACCATGCCAACCTACGAAGTCGAGCAGTTTGAGTTGCACGTCATGAAGTATCGTGTCGAGGCCGACGATCCCGCCGACGCCATCGTGAAGTTGCTCGACGGCGAGGCCGAGCCGATGGACGACTCCCAAGAGTACATCGAGATTGCCGACGAGCGTGGACTGTTCGTGTCTGAACATCCTGAACTGGCTGCCAAGCTACGGACTCTCGGCGTGCCGGTCGATGATCGGATCATTCCGTCGATCCGAAGCATCGAGGTGGTCGCATGAGCCAGTCAGCGCTCTACAAGGTGGAAGGCGAGGCGGATGGCTTCGCCGATCCGCTGACTGAATTCGTCCGGGCACGGACGCCGGAAGAGGCTGCCGAGATCGTCCATGAGTTCTTTCTCTACGAGTGCAGCGAGCCAATCCAGTGCAATCGGCTCACCGTCACCCCGATGTGTGAACCAGAGGACGGCATCGGGGTCGTGTACGAGCCAGCCGGATGCGAGACTCGCTTGGCGGTCGAAGACGGTCGGCTGGTGGCGATCCGTGATCCAGACGATGCGTAACTGGCAGCGAGCAGGCACCCGCTAAACGAGCGACGAGAACAAACCCGCAACGGAGACAACCGATGGTGATGCTGAATCGTGGAACGACGAACGAGGTGACGCTTCGGGTGGTTCTCGAAAGCGAGGAATGCGGTCGGGAATACTTCGACCACTACGACAGCATCGACGAGATGGTCGATGCCGTCAGACGGCTGGTCCAAAGCTCGGCAGACTGCGCCGCAGACGATGGGATTGAGCGTCTGGTCGGAATCGCCGTGGTTCCCAAGTCGGAGTACGGCAGCGAGTGTGGCTACGGTTTCAGCCTCGATTGACGGGCACCTGCTCGTCGGTCATGTGGGGAGCAGACGGTTGAGCTTGCTCCGAGGCCCTGCAAGGCTTCGAGGCGGCAAAGTTGGGCTGCAAAAAAAGTTTCTTCCGAATCTACGGTGGAAACTGTACACGCCCAGTCACCGGCCCGCCCCATAAGATGACTTAACCCTCAGTTTCTTTTATTTGCTCGCTGCTCAACTCGTTCCTGTCTATGGGGCTGAAGCCGCATTCTCATTTGCGATCTTGAAAATCGCCGCCGCCCAAAATCTGCTGACTGGGAGGGTCGCACCAATCTGGCTGTTGCAAAAGTTGTAATCGTCAGGTGGTTGTCGTCGGGCAGGTGGGCTGATCGTCGTCGGAGAACGTTTGGGACTCCGGTTGAAATCCGCCCCCGAGTTGAACAGCGGTCCCGAAAGTCCTGCGGGCAGATGGCGGGCAGAACGGCTACGATGGCGGGATGGGGAAAACCGTTCTGATCTGCCTGCTCTCGTTCGTGGTCGGTGCTGCGGCGACCGCTGCACCGTTTCTGATCGCCGGGCACTTTGCGCACATCGATGAAGCGGCCCGAAACGAGGAAACGATGGGACCGGGCATCACCACGTTCTTCGGCTTACTTGCTGCGCCCGTGGGCGGGACCGTTGCCATGCTGGTCGGTCTCTGGGCAAACCGCACACGAGAGCGGAAGGCAGATAACGGAGGTGGGATTTCAGATAGCTCCCACCGGCAGGCGTGAGTAGGGCACAGACGGTCGTGTTTTCGACAGGCGGTTTGTGACTCAGATGGTTTGTGCCTGAAAGCCACCAGACGATTGTGGCTGAAGGGCAATGGACGCTGATGGAGGACCGCTCAAGTTCTCGGGCACACTTCCAGATTGGCTGGCAGTAGTGTTCATCAGGGTGCGTCAGCCGGAACCAGAATCGGGAGGCGTAGCCTCCCGATTGTCTTGGCGCAGCGAGCGAAGCGAGCCAGCCAAGACCAAATCCAGCGGCACGTTCTTTGTGAACCAGATGGAACACGCCACCAAATACCGGCAAGGTCCGTCTGGTGCGCCCATCTTCTTTTGTCACGCATCATTCAGGACGAGAGACGCTCGAATGGAGACTCACACCCCCTTCGGGGTGTGATCTCCTTGAGTCGTCTCCCTGTGATGTCCTGTGAAAATGACCATTTTCCGGCAACTCTATTTCTAAGGGGGCAGAAAATGGAAAATGCCGAGAACACCTGCGATTTCAGGCCAGCAAACGGTAGACGTACCTGCCCGATTCGGATTGGTGGGAAATGCTTTGGCCGACCTGCTCGGCAATCAACTCCCGCATCCGATCTCGTCCCGGTGGCTTTCCCTTTCCCTCTGCCTTCCACTGGCCCTGCAATGCCTTCACCAGTTCTCCCTGAGTGTAACTCTCCTGCATCTGGAACAACTTGTCGATCAGACTCGCCAGTTCGTCAGCCACACGCCCTTCCTGTGATTCGACGTGGTGGCCAACCAGTGCCGTTACCTGCTCGTCGTCGCTGTCTCGTTCTGGCAGGCGCACTGTCTCAAAGCGGGTCAGCACTTTGGAGAACTCCTTGCCGAGCTTCTGTTTCTTGCAGACCAGTGAGGAATAGTCGCCGTCTTTCTCCACGAGAATCGATGTGTCCACGTTATCCCTGATCGCTCTACCACCTCGCTCCCGGTCGGTATTGCCCCAGCCGGTGTGATGCAGAACGAGGACGGCAGCTTTGGTTTCCTCCCGAAGTCGTTCCATCTGATTTAGGAACCGCCCCATGTCTGCATTCTTGTCAGTGTCGCCGTTGAAGTTCTTGGCGAGGGTGTCCAGCACAATCAGGTCGGCACCTCCCAATCGCTCTTCAATGTGATCGAGGCATGTCTGGACCGCATTGTCATCGTTGAAGTCGTAGGCTCCGGGGTAATAGGCGAACTCGTCGATGATAGGGAAATCGACGTTCCGCTTTTGTGACCATGCCAACGCTCGATCCTCGAAGTCGTCCGCACCTTCTGAGATGACGTAGAAGACCTTGCCTTTCTTCACCTTGAATCTGTTCAGGAAGTTCGTCCCAGTGGCCACCGACAAAGCGAGATCAATTGCGAGCCATGTCTTTCGGCAACCGGACTCCCCAAACATAGTGCCGATGGTGTTCTTGCGAAGGATCGACCGGACGAGCCACTCGGGGCGGGTCGTGTCTGATCTCTCGCCCAAGGCAAACGTCTTGTTCTCGAACCGCCCCGCCGAGCGCTGTGCGTGGGACAGAGCCTCGATGACGCCGCCCAAATCCAACGCACCTTTTTGCATCTCATCGATGGCCTTGCTGAAGACTCGTCGAAAGGCGCACTGCAAGGCAAACTCGGTGATCTGGTTCTTGTACCAGCCATAAGAATGCAGGCTCGGTTCGGTATACTCGAAGACCGCTTCAAGTTCGACGAGATGAATTGTCGGTTTGGGGTCCGACTTCGTTCTTCGTCGAAGTTCCTCCCGCAAGATCGACTTGGAAGGCGTTTGTTTGTGCTGCTTGTAGAAGCAGAATGCGATGTCGGCAAGCAGCTTGTGTGTCCGCAAGAGAAAGCATCCCGGCGTCAATCTTTGAGACGCAAACTGAAGGATGGCCAAATCCTTCAGGATCGCTGACATCAGTTCTCTCTGAATTTCGTCGGTAAAAGGGAGTGTGGGTTCTGGCTCGTAAGCATCAGGGTCTTCCAACCCATCAAGGTCTGGAAGGGTTTCAATTACATCAGTCGTACTCATCTGTCTGTGGTTCTTCATCGTGCGTGCCGACCACCGACACGCTGCCCACAACTTTTGGCCTCAAATCTGAAACTGGCAGACCACCAGTCTGACCGTCGCAAACGATGCCCGGAGGCGTGGCTCCATAATGTAGTTAGGACAGTACAGCATTTTCTGGAATGCGTCAAAAAATGCCGGGAAGTCATCAGGCGTTCTACCGGAGGGCGATTTGCGCTATTCCTCGATCTCAGGTACAATGTGGGCACTTCGCTGAAAACAGTCAGGGCTTCGGGCAACTCACAGCACGTTGATCCCTTACCAAGACTCAGCGAGCAAGCTCGGAAGGGAATCCGAACCATGCCTGATGCAACAGAACAAACAACGAAGCACTTTGTCGATCTCTGGCAAGAAGAAACCGTCGTGTGGCGGAAACGGCTCGTGATCGAAGCACCATCTGACTGGGATGCCTCTCGGCTCGCTGATCTTGACTCGGCAGAGTTGACTCGACTTGCCCACGCCTACGGCGACGGATGGGACTCAGTGGAAGTTCGACCGCACGAAGTCGAAAAAATCGACATCTCTGGGCCTGTGCCAGATGACGTGTCACCGGACATCGTGTTTCGCAGGAACAAGGTTGGTGACATCGAGCCGTATTTAACCTTCGGGCCGCAGGCGGCTTCTCGTTCATTACAAACTTTGGACCACGCCGCTGACTTGACCCCAGAGATCGACTCAGCCGAGTGATCCCAACTCCTCTTCGACGACTGACCGCACAAACTCGTCTCCGTCGCTGAGCATTTCCCGAAGTAGCGGCAAGGCTTGGGGCGACACGTCACGAAGCCCCGAGAGCAGCCATGCGGTCAGGCAGCGGATCGCCGAGTCGTCGCACTTCGTGCCCTCGGCCAAGACCGCCATCATCTCGTCGTGCCCGTTGAGATCGATCCGCAAGATCAGAGCGGAGGCGGTCAGTCGGCTGTGTTCATCATGAGTGTCGAGCCACTTCACCAAGAGTGGAACAGCTTCGCTTGCCTTCTCGAAGTGCTGGGAGACCGCCGAGACCGCACAAATGCGCACGATCCGGTCGGTGTCGTCGAGTGCCGAGATCATCGCTGGCAGGGCCGTCGTGGTGTCGCCGCCCCAGTCGGACAAGACTTCCAGTGCCATCACCCGAACGTAATCGTCTGGGTCGCAGGAAGCGTCAGCAAGAGCAAGGACCGCCTCGTCGCCGAACGGTTGAAGGGCTTGGACGGCCCCATCGACACGTTGCACGTCGGTTCGATGGGCGTGGTGCGAAGTGCGTTGTTGATCGGCTGGCTGGACATGTCGATCACCTCTCCTGATGTATCTATCCCATTGCCAGCAAGAAGGTTGTGGCGACTTCGGCCCCATTGGACTCGAAAGCGTTCATTCTGAAGCTGGCGTTCGGCAAGTGCTTTTCGGCCCGCCACGGAAAAAAACTTACCCACACAACTTGACATGACGATAGATTACATGTAAAATATATGCAAGTGGACCATGTGAGCGAGAGCGAAGACATGAGTAACGGCCAATTGCAGCGAGAATTGAAGAAGAAGCGGCCCTTCGAGTCACCGGAGCAGGAAGCCGTGTTGAACATCCTGCGGACCAACGACCAGTTTCAGAATTGTTTCGGGCGACTGTTCCGTGAGTTTGGGCTGACTTCCTCCCAGTACAACGTTCTTCGTATCCTGCGGGGCGAGGGAAAACCGATGCCAAGCCTTGAAATCGGCGAACGCATGGTTCAGGTCGTTCCGGCGATGACAGGACTGATTGACCGGCTTGAAAAGCAGGAATTGGTGACGAGAGAGCGGTGTACCGAGGATCGTCGTGTGATCTACGTCGAGATCACGAGGAAGGCATTGGAGCTTCTCGCAGAGATGGACAAGCCGGTAATGGACCTTCACCAGCAACTAATCGGTCATCTGAGTCGCACAGAACTGAAAGAACTCAGCCGACTGCTGGAGAAGTCTCGACTGAGTGTGGCCGTAAAAGGCTGACGAGTTTTTTTTGACATGTACTTCACATATCAACTACTGACATAGCGTGTTCCTAGCAAAGACCAACGGAGAAGACACCATGATCCAAGTCCGCAAAGCGAAAGATCGAGGCCACGCCAACCACGGCTGGCTGGACACCTACCACACGTTTTCATTCTCGACGTACCAAGACCCCGACCACACGAGGTTTCGGTCGCTGCGAGTGATGAACGAGGACTTCGTGGCTCCGGGTCAGGGGTTCGGGACGCACCCGCACCATGACATGGAGATCGTCACCTACGTCCTCGAAGGGGCCTTGGAACACAAGGACTCGATGGGCAATGGCGAAGTTCTGCGTCCGGGCGAGTTTCAACGGATGTCGGCGGGCACTGGGATCACGCACAGCGAGTTCAACCCGTCCGATTCCGAGCCGGTTCATCTCTACCAGATTTGGCTGTTCCCCGAACGGAAGGGAATCGAGCCGAGTTACGAGCAAAAACGATTTCCCGATGAAGAGCGACACAACCGCCTGCGGCTGGTGGCCTCTCGAAATGCAGAAGACCGCTCTCTCCTAATCCATCAGGACGCCCGCATCTTCCTTTCGAGTATTGATGCAGGCCGTTCAGTCGAACACGAGCTTCCACCGGGGCGACATGCGTGGCTGCAAGTCCTCCGAGGACACGTCTCGCTGAACGGCACCGCACTGAACCGCAGCGATGGCGCAGCCGTGAGCGAGGAGACCACGTTGACCATCCATGCCAATCACGACGCCGAGATCATGCTGTTTGATCTGGCATAACCCTCTGACGAAAAACCACAGACACAAAGGAGAACCAATCATGCAACCAGTCGCTTCCGCCTTGGGCCGTCTCATGATCGCCACGATCTTTCTGACGAGTGCGGTCGGCAACAAGATTCCCCAGTTCAACAACGTTACGGCATACATGGCCTCAGAGGGGGTGCCCATGCCGCAGGTCATGCTGGCCGGGGCCATCGTGTTCCTGATCGCTGGGAGCTTGTCCGTCATCGCCGGATACAAGACCCGCATCGGCGCAGCCTTGCTGCTGGTGTTTCTGGCTCTGGCCACCTACTTCTTTCACGACTTCTGGAACTTCGAGGGTCAGGAGCAGCAGATGCAAATGATTCAGTTCATGAAGAACCTGTCGATGATGGGAACGATGGTCTTTCTGATGGCGAACGGCGCAGGAGCATTGAGCTTCGATAATCGAGTCACCAAATTGGAAACGGAATAGACAACAACGGACACCGCAACTCAAACGACTGTATCCACACCTTCCGACTCAAAGGAGAAAGCATGAAAGTCCTGATCGTTTACTACAGCACCTACGGCAACGTCTACAAGATGGCGCAGCTTGTGGCTGAGGGCGTCGAGGAGATTGACGGAGCCGAGGCCGTGATCCGCAAAGTGCCTGAACTTATCCCTGATGCCGTGATCGATTCGAGAGACGACATGAAGTCCGGTCGAGACATCCAGAAGGATGTGCCGCTCGTCACCAAAGACGACTTCAAGGAGGCCGGGGCAATTGCCTTCGGCACGCCGACTCGGTTTGGGAATGTCTCCTCCCAACTCAAGAATCAGATTGACCAACTGACGAGTCTGTGGCTGAACGGGGGGTTGGAAGGCAAGCCAGCGGGCGTGTTCGTTTCCACTGGCAGCTTGCACGGAGGGCAGGAGACAACCTTGCTGACGATGATGGCTCCGTTGCTTCATCTCGGCATGATCGTTGTCGGCGTGCCGTACTCGACGCAAGAACTCTTCACGACCCAAGGCGGTGGTTCGCCCTATGGCCCCGGTCACGTCGCAGGCGGCGACAACCAGCGAGAGATTGATGACAACGAAGCTGCGATCTGTCGTGCCTTGGGAAGACGACTGGCACAACTGGGAGTGAAGTTGAGCGAGTAAGAGATCGATTTGCCCTCTCTGTGATTTCGGGAGGGTGTGGTGAACATTCACAACATCTGAAGGAGAGAACTGAAATGACTATTGAACCACTGAAAGACGAAAACCAACTCCTGCCCCAACTGCGGGGAATGGTGATCGGCGTGCTGGATACCCGGCAGGACGTGGATGCGGCGGTTTCTGCAATCAAGGCTGCTGGCATCGCAGACTCCGAGATGATCCTCTTACACGGAGAAGATGGCATCAATCTGATTGAGCGATTCCAGAGCAGATCGTCGTATTTCAGCGATTGCCCCGAACAACTCTTTCGCCGAGACAAATCCGTTCTGGCTGAGGGGAAGTACGCCCTCGCCATCAACGTCGATGGTGGCGAACAAGCCCGTAAACTGGCTGCGTTGGCGAAGCAGCACGGCGGTCATGGATTCGTTCATTTTGGAATGTTTGTCGATACTCAGATCAACTGATCTCTGACTCGGCCTCCAATGAACGGTGAACGGACATTGTTCGTGTGTCCAGACTTACGGGAATATCCCATGACAACCCCAAAACACCTCACTCCTGTTGATCCGAACGTTCGCATCGGCCACGTTCACTTGAAGGTGGCCGATCTGGAGCGGTCGCTGGCGTTCTATTGCGGCGTCCTCGGCTTTGAGTTGACGCAGCGTTACGGGACTCAAGCTGCGTTCGTCTCGGCAGGCGGCTATCACCACCACATCGGGCTGAACACTTGGGAGAGCTTGGGCGGTTTGCCGCCACCAGAGGGAACGACGGGTTTGTACCACGTCGCCATCCTGTATCCGACCCGTCGTGCATTGGCGGATGCACTCAGGCGGCTCGTGGAAGGAGGTGTTCCGCTTGAGGGAGCCAGCGATCACGGTGTCAGCGAGGCACTTTACCTGCGTGATCCAGACGGAAATGGGGTCGAGTTGTATTGGGATCGACCACAGGAAGAGTGGCCTCGAACGCCGCAGGGTGAGTTGGCAATGTTTACCCAGCGGCTTGATCTTGGCGGCTTATTCGCCCTCAACGAGTAGACTGAGTGTGGTGATCTTCCAATTCACCGTCGAACATTCGACCATCAAAAGAGGAAAGCAGCGTATTGTCATGGCGACCGATCCTATTTGTGGAATGCAAGTCGATGAAAGCACCGACCTGACGGCTGAGCGAGGCGGCCAGACCTTCTACTTTTGCAGCGACCATTGTCGGCAGAAATTCATCGCTCAAGAGAGGGTCGAGGAGCAGCACTCGTGCTGTCACGATCACGCACCGAGCAAACACAAAGCCTCGAAATACGTCTGCCCCATGTGCGAAGGTGTGGAGAGCGACGAGCCGGGCAACTGCCCGAAGTGCGGGATGGCGTTAGAACCTGCCCAGCCGCCGACTCGTAAGCAAAAGAAAATCTACACCTGTCCAATGCACCCGGAGATTGAGCAGGATGAGCCGGGAACCTGCCCAAAGTGCGGCATGGAGTTGGAGCCGAAGTATCTCGATGCCGAGGAAGAAGACGACTCTGAACTTCGCAGCATGACGCTTCGGTTCTGGGTGGGAATGGCCTTGAGCATTCCGGTGTTTCTGCTCGCCATGCTGCCGATGATGAGCGTGCCGGTAGACGAGTGGCTGGGGAAGACGGTCCACACTTGGCTGCAACTTATCCTTAGTACGCCGGTGGTCCTCTGGGCGGGCTGGCCGTTCTTTGTGCGTGGTTTTCGGTCCATCGTGACTCGGAACCTCAACATGTTCACCCTGATCGCTATTGGAACCGGAGCCGCTTACCTTTACAGCCTGTTTGCTGTCCTTTTCCCCGCCTTGCTACCTGACGACTTGAGAGCGAACGGACACGTTGAAGTCTACTTCGAGGCGGCAGCGGTCATCATTACGTTGGTGTTGCTCGGACAGGTCTTGGAACTACGAGCAAGAAGGCGCACCGGCAGCGCCATTCGGGAATTGCTCTCATTGGCTCCTCCAACCGCCCGAGTTGTTCGAGACGGTGAAGAGCGAGAAGTATCCTTGGATGAAGTCCAGAGTGGTGACATTCTGCGGGTCAAACCGGGAGAGAAGATTCCCGTAGACGGCAAGGTCACAGAAGGCAAAAGCTCAATCGACGAGTCCATGATTACCGGCGAACCTGTGCCGGTTCAGAAGCAATCCGGCGATGAAGTCATCGGTGGCACGGTCAACCAGACTGGATCATTTCTGATGGAGGCTGAGAAGGTCGGAGAAGACACGGTTCTCTCACAGATCGTGAACATGGTCGCAGATGCCCAACGGAGTCGAGCGCCGATCCAGAGGATTGCCGATGTGGTGGCGGGCTACTTTGTTCCTGCCGTGGTAGTTGTCGCCATCGTCACGTTCATTGTCTGGGCCGTTCTTCGCCCGAAGGAACCGGCGCTGGCATGGGCCTTGGTCAATGCCGTGGCGGTTCTCATCATCGCTTGCCCCTGCGCTCTGGGCCTCGCAACACCCATGTCGATCATGGTCGGTGTGGGCCGAGGGGCAAAAGAAGGCGTACTTATCAAAGACGCCGAAGTTCTGGAGACGCTGGAGAAGGTGGATACCGTCGTTGTGGATAAGACCGGCACGCTGACTCAAGGACGACCGAAGTTGACTGAGTGTGTTCCGGTAGATTCTGAAGCCGAAGACGATCTGCTCCGCATGGCGGCGAGCTTGGAGCAGCAAAGCGAGCATCCTCTGGCTCACGCCATTGTCGAAGGTGCAAAGGACCGTAACCTCGAACTTTCATCGGTCGATGACTTCGACTCTGTGACGGGCGGCGGTGTCCACGGAACTGTAGATGGCAGGAAAGTGCTGATCGGCAAGCGGTCGCTCTTGGCCGACAAACATGTGAGCAACCTCTTTGCGCTCGATGACCGTGCCGATGACTTGCAGGGGCAGGGCCGAACAGTCATGTATGTGGCTGTGGATGGTAAGTTCTCCGGGCTGGTTGCCGTCTCTGATCCCATCAAGGATTCGACGCCGGAAGCCGTCAAAACGCTGCACGAGCTTGGCCTTCGGATCATCATGCTCACCGGCGACAACGAGAAGACTGCAAGAACAGTGGCCGAGAAGCTGGGCATCGACGAATTCGAGGCAGGCGTGCGCCCCGAGGACAAGCACGAACGGATCAAAGCATTGAAAGCCGATGGTCGGAAAGTTGCAATGGCCGGTGACGGCATCAACGATGCGCCCGCCTTGGCCGAGGCCGATGTCGGCATCGCAATGGGGACAGGCACCGACGTGGCGATAGAATCGGCAGGTGTGACATTGGTAAAAGGCGACCTGCGTGGGATCGTCAAAGCGGTGAAACTCAGCCGACGAACCATGCAGAACATCAGGCAAAACTTGTTCTTCGCCTTCGTCTACAACGCTCTCGGCGTGCCGGTCGCCGCAGGAGTTCTGTATCCATTAGGGCTGCTGCTCAATCCGATGATCGCCGCCGCTGCCATGAGTTTCAGCAGCGTGTCCGTGATCGGCAACTCTTTGCGACTGAGAAGAACTAAACTCATGTAGGCTCTATTCAGAATGCTTCGCTACGTCATTCGCCTGTATCCAGCAAGCTTTCAATCTTGAACCAGATGTCATGACGGACACTTCATCGCTCTGCGATGGTAGCTGATCGGCCTCGGTGAACTTTCCCTGCACCATAGCGACGTAGTCGTCGATGATGCGCCGGAACTGCTTGTTTCTGATTGCGGTCATCCACCGATTCTATCCTCTCGGTTGCGGCAGCACAGATCGACACCTAATGCGAACCGGTCAATCGGTTCGGAGCGGAAGCGAAGGCAGCCGCCCCGAGGCTCCGAAAGCTTCTTGGCCAATAAGAGCAGTGAGCGGATGCGAAGGACCGACTCAGCCGAGTGAACCCAACTCTTCTTCAACCACTGACCGCACCAACTCGTCTCCGTCGCTGAGCATTTGCCGAAGTAGCGGCAAGGCTTGGGGCGAAGCGTCTCGAAGTCCCGAGAGCAGCCATGCGGTCAGACACCTGATGTCGGTGTCATCGCTATCCATGCCGCCACGGAGAAAGGGCATCATCTCGTCCTGCTGGCCGTGATCGATCTTTAAGATCAAGGCGGCGGCGGTGAGACGGCTGTGTTCGTCGTCGCTGTCCAGCCACTTGGTCAGAAGCGGCACGGCGTCTTCGGCCTTCTCGGTGTGCTGGCCCACTGGCCCGACCGCTGCGATCCTCACGATCCTGTCCGGGTCATCGAGGACCGAGATCATCGCTGGCAGCGCCGCCGTTGTGTCGCCGTCCCACTCGCCGAGAACTTCGAGGGCGATGAGCCGAACATAATCGTCGTCATCGCTAAGAGCTTCGGCCAAAGAGTGGACCGCTTCCTCACCGAACTGCTGAAGAGCATGGACGGCTTCATCGATTCGCTCCACGTCGGTTCGATGAGCGAACGAGTGTAGGATGTCGATGATCTGCCCGTTCGTGGTCATGTCAATGGTCTCCACGGTAGGTACGCCGCTCCAGTACAAAACTTGTAACGAGGCTGTTTTCGCTTCGGGATCGTGAGGCGTGTTTTGCGGCGGTACAATCGAGAAAAGCGATTTACCTACCGAAATCAAGGCGTTCCAAGATACCACTTGCACGCTCGGCTCATTCCCGAGCGAGAGAGGAGAACCAGATGAGCCAGTTCACTCGCCGCAACTTCCTGTTCGTTTCCTCGGGAGCCGCAGCCGGTTCGATGCTTGTTCCGGGGCTGGCAAGCGCAGCCGACGACCTGCATGACCACTTCGCCCACAGCGGGCTTGTCACCGGAAAACCGAAGCCACTCCGTCACGATTCGATCCCCGGCTTCCTGAGCGCCGAACAAATTGCTCCCCATCACACGGCCCACTACGGCGGTGCGCTCAAGGGCTACTCTGCCGCCGACGAACGGCTGGAGGAGAGCGTCAAGTCGGGGAAGTCCATCGACGCTGCCGCCTATGGTGCGTTGGAGCGATCACGCACGAGCAAGGGCAACAGCGTCATTCTCCACGAGCTTTACTTCGATGGTCTGGTCCCAAAGGCTCCTGATCCTGAAGAAGATGTGCGAACCGCAATTGGCAAGCGGTTCGGGTCGCTGGAGAAATGGGCTGCCGACTTTCAGGCCAGTGCGAAGGAAGCCGCAGGTTGGGCGATGCTCGTCCGTCACGCCGTCAACGGAAAACTGTACAACGTCGTGAGCGACGAACACGGCATGAACGTGTTGTGGATGGCGACTCCACTGGTGGTCATCGATGTCTACGAACACGCCTTCTACATCGACTACCAGAACCGCAAAGCCGAATACGTCGAGAAGTTCATGGGCCACATCGACTGGAAGGAAGTGAATGCCCGATACCGGCTGGTCGCCGGTTGAGGCCGACGTGCGATCAACACCGTCTGTCCATAGCCGGGCGTCATTCTCACCTGAGATGTGGCCAAAATCTCCCCGTCCTCGACATGTATTCTCTGTACTCGTCTCCGAACCGCTCCACGAGTTTCTCCTCCTCGATGCGTGTCCGAGCAACGAGAAAAACGAACGGGAGCAGGCTGCTCAGGAAGAGATACCAGTTGGCTGTGACGATGCTCCCGCCGATGACGGCGATCAAGAAGGACAGGTAGAACGGATGGCGGACGTACCGATACGGACCAGTCGTCACCAGCGTATGCTCCTGTCTCGTGACTACAGTGTCCGTGAGGTTCTTACCAAGCGTCTGGAAGGTCCACACAAAGAGGACGCCCCAGACTGCGATCAGAATGAATCCGCACCAACGCAGCCAAAGCGGAAGCGGAACTGATGCCCACGCCATCAGCGAGGGATCGATCATCCAGACGATGCCACCGATGAACCACGGCAGGCCGCTCAAACGCAAGCCAAACAGAATGAACTTACCTTCTTGCCAGCGGTCGAGCTTCTCGCCACCGATGTTCGAGCGGATGCGATGGTAGAGGCCGAACGGCAGGAAGCCGACGAGGATCGCCACGAAAATCCAGCGGAACAATTCGTCAGCGGACATCACGCCGCCCCCGATCCGGGCAGCGGAACATCAGCCGGAAGTTCCAACTCCCACACCAGTCCGTCCTCGGGATGTTCGACCGTGCGCATCATCTGGAAGCCGAGTTTCTTCAGAATGCTCGTTGAAGCGTTCTCTTCAGGAAGTGTCTGGGCGAAGACTGCCAGACTCTCATGCTGCTGTCGAGCGATCCGCACCAGTTCCTTCGCCATCGCCGTGGCGACCCCCCGTCCCTCGTGCCCCGGCATTGTGCCGTAGGCGATCTCGACTCGGCCATCGATTGGTGGCGACTTGAAGGCGCAGGTTCCAACAGGCATGGAGTTCTGCATCGCAATGTAGCCGACCCACGGAGGGACGAAGCCGACCTTCTCGAAGTGACGAACGGTCATTTCGACCACCATGCGCAAATGATCGTCGAGCATAGTGGCTTCCGGCAATTGGCCCGTTTGTCCGATTTCGGTGAACTTCAGACTCATTGAGTAATCATCCTGTTATGCCAGCTTCGCCCCATTCGGCACCTGTTGATCGGGCACGGCAAGAATGACCGCTCCGTCATCTCGATAGCATCCCGTGACGAGAAACTCCGAGAGGAACGGGCCGATTTGCTTGGGCGAGAAATTCACGACGCCGATGATCTGCCGACCGACCAACTCTTCCTTCGTGTACAGGGCGGTGATTTGCGCACTGGACTGCTTGACGCCGAAGTCTGGGCCGAAGTCCGCCTTGATCTTGTAGGCCGGTTTGCGGGCCTCTGGGAACTCTTCGACCGAGACAATCGTGCCGACTCGAAGCCCGACCTTCTCAAAATCTGTCCACGAGATAGTTTCCATTGTTCGTTCTCAATTTGATTAAGCGCACTGATCTTTCGCTGTGTTCCACTTCAGTTTGTGCTGAGTCCGCCGTCCACGATGAAGTCCAATCCCGTCGTCCACTTGGCCTCGGCAGATGCCAGATAGACGACGAGGTGGGCTACGTCTTCCGACTTGCCCAGACGCCCCAAGGCAAATGATTGCTGAAAGAACTGGTCGTAATCAACGGCCTTCTGATCTTTGAGACGATCTACCATGTTTGCTGCTCCAGTACGAACGTGGGTGTCGAATGGAAAGGGCTAAACCGACGCTGCCGGGTCGGTGGTGCGATCATTCGGGGAAGCGTCACCCGTGTTGACGGTGCCCGCTCGCACCAGCACCATCACATGGCACTCAGTCTCGGCGAACGGCTTGTGTTCCACGCCTTTGGGAACCACGAGCATTTCACCCTTGCCGAGCGTGACGGACCCATCATGGAAATCAAGCCGCAAGGTGCCATTGAGTACCAGAAACGCCTCGCTCTCAGGATGGCTGTGCCAAACGAAGTCGCCCTCCAATTTGGCCAACTTGAAATGGAAATCCTCATAGCGAGCAATGATCTTAGGCGACCACTGTTCGTTGAACAGGCTCAGCTTCTCGGCAAGGTTGATTGACGAAGGCGGCATGATGAAGTTCCTTCAACAGCATCGGGTAAAGGATGAACATGACTCTTGACGGCCCGTGAAGGCATCCGCCCGCCAATGCTTGGCTGGGGGCATTCTGAACCTACTGCGGTGGATCGTGTCTACAAGCGCACGCTGACGTGGAAGTTAGACACGATCTCCACCAAAATTGTTCACTATTCACGTCGTGCCGTGCGTATGCGGGAATGGCTCCAAGTGAACAAGGACATCTCGGAGGTTGGGAAACTCCTTCATGAGTTCGTCCTTGACCTGATGTCCGATCCGGTGGCCCTCGGCAACAGTGAGTTGCTGATCGACTTCAATGTGAATGTCTGCGAAGAATTCCAGACCAGATTTTCGCACCCAGAGTGTTTCCACATCTTCAACGCCCTTGACCGACATCGCCGCTGCTCGGATTTGATCTACGAACCCGGATTCGGCCTGCACATCCATCAATTCGCTGGCACTGGAGCGAAACAGTTGCGCTCCTGACCAGATAATGGCAGCGACCACGACGAGGGAGGCGACTTCATCGGCCCAGATGTACTGAGGTCCGCCAAGCCGGATGGCACCCAGCCCAATCAAAACGGCCAATGAACAGAAGGCATCGCTGCGGTGGTCCCAAGCGTTGGCGATGATGACCGCAGAACCAGTGCGTCTGCCGACTCGCACCTTGTACTGATACAGCCCCTCTTTGATGAGAACGTTGGCTCCAGCGACCCACAGCGTCCAGATTGGAGGAATGCCGTGTTGTACATTGATCCGTTGAATTGCCTCCCAGCCAACAAACATCGCCGAGACAATGATAAGCAGGGCGACATTGGAAGCGGCAATTCCCTCGGCCCGTGTATGGCCGTAGGGGTGTTCAGCATCAGCGGGACGCTGTGCGACTCGAAGAGCGAACAGCACCGCCACGGTCGTCACCACATCACCAATTGAGTTGACCGCATCAGCGATCAAAGCAAAGGAATGCCCGATGATGCCACCGATGAGCTTGACGACTCCCAGCAACAGGTTCACCACAAGCCCGAGAACGGCGGCTCGTGTGACTTGAGCGTAAACGTGTGCAATGGAGTTCCGGTCAGTCACGGTGTGGGGACTTTCGTTGCGACCTACATTTGACGCACCATTTTTCGAGAATCTGCTTCAGCACAGCAACATGCCCTCCTGACAAATCTTTCGTCGATGTCACGAGCGTCAGAGTTGGCTGATCGAGCGAGCGCAGCAACGTGTTGATCTCATCACGCCGCTCTTCAAGTTCCGCTGTGTACTTGACGACGAACTCGTCGTACCTCGACGAATCTTCGTGAAACCATTTTCTCACTTCATTCGACGGTGTGAGTTCCTTCGCCCAAAGGTCGATCTGGGCGGCGTCCTTGGAAACTCCTCTCGGCCACAGGCGGTCCACGAGGATGCGAAACCCATCCTCGGCACTTGGCTCGTCGTAGACTCGCTTCACTCGGAGTTCATGTTGCATTAGGTCGCTCCACGGTGATGCCCAGTTTCTCCATGCGGCTGCGGAGCGTGTTCGGATTCATCTCCAGAACCTTTGCCGCTCCATTCGGTCCAGCGATCACTCCGTTTGTGTGTTCCAACACAGAGCGGATGTGTTCTGTTTCAATCTCGACCAGCGGTCGTAGAGCCGAACTCCGAGCCGACTTGTTTCTTCGGACGGGGATCACACCGTTAGGAAGCTGAAGCGTTTCACCCGTGGACAGGATCATCGCACGCTCCACGATGTTTTCCAGTTCCCGAACATTACCCGGCCAGTGGTAGTCCTGAAGCGAGGCAATCACGCTGGGAGGAACGGTCTCAATCTTCTTGCCGAGCCGCTCGGCGAGCTTGGTCAAGAACGACCGGACCAATGTGGGAATGTCTTCTTTGCGATCACGCAGCGACGGAACCTGAATCGGAAACACGTTGAGCCGGTAGTACAGGTCTTCTCGAAACGTCCCCTCATCCACCATGTCGAGCAGGTTGCGATTCGTGGCGGCGAGGACTCGGGCGTCAATTCGGATCGTCTGGCTGCTGCCGACCCGTTCGAGTTCCTGTTCTTGTAGTACACGCAGAAGTCGTGACTGGGCAGGCAGGGGCATCTCTCCGATCTCATCAAGAAAGATCGTTCCGCCATCGGCCAACTCGAACCTGCCCGTGCGCTGTTGTGTGGCTCCTGTGAATGCTCCGTGTTCATGACCAAACAGTTCGCTCTCCAACAACGACTCGGGCAAGGCCGCACAATTGACTCGCACGAAAGGGCCGTTGCTCCGCTTGCTGTTCTTGTGGATCGCCCGTGCCACGAGTTCCTTGCCGGTGCCGGTCTCGCCAAGGATCAACACCGTGCTGTCCGTGGGGGCCACCATGTCGATGTTCCGCAGCACCTTCCAGACGCCATCGCTTTCGCCCACGATCTCGGCGAAGTCGGATCGAGACCGTAGCTCTTCACGCAGGTAGGCAACTTCGGCTTCGATCCGTTGCCGCTCGATCCGCAAACGGCTCTCTCGTTTGCGGCTGTCGCCGAGTTCTCTCACCGCTTGCCGACGAATCAACTCGGCGGTCGCTCGGGCGGCGAAGATGTGGAAGATCGATAGCTCACGCTCATCAGCGTCGAGAGGCTTGGCGTCGATGACGGCCAGATGCCCCACGACGACACCGGCATCGTCCGTCAACGGGATCGCCAGATAGCTGCGAGCGTCAAGCTCCTTGAGTAGCGTGTTAGCCGGAAACGTCTGCTGGATGTTGTCGGCAAAGTGCTGGATGGCTCCGGTGAGAATCTGCTTGCAGGGCGTCCCCTCGATGCCGAACTCGAAGTTGGGGACGTGCTGGTCGCCGACCCACACGGCCAGCGTTAGTACGTTTGTCCGCTCGGCGTTGAACTCGGCGACAAACGATGCTTTCACGTTCAGGGAGACCGCAAGGTACTGCACCAGCGAGCGGAAAAAATGCTCGCCCTGCGCCCCGGCTGTCCCCTCCATGATCGAACGTAGCGTGGCGTCAGAGTCCGGCTGGATCATCGGTTGGGTTCTCACGGCTTCAGTCATCATTCGCCTCTTCTCAGCCGCAGCAGAAATCACGGAATTTCGTGTCTCGATACGAAATATGGTACATTCTGTCGTGTCTTCCGAAAAGAGCCAAGGCCAGTAAATCACTGTCCGTAAACAACTTGCGATCTCCTGTTTTTTCGTGGACTCTTTTGGTACTCGCCTTGCGTATGCGACATCCATGCCAACTGAACTGCGTGGTTCAGAGCAAGCAAGTCACCCCAAGAAGGAGATCACAAATGACTGGAAGAACGAAGAAGTTGGGAGCAGCCGTCCTGCTCCTCAGTGCCGTATCGGTGTCCGTTCTGATGCTCGGCTGTGGGACATCGGCTGACCCAACGGAAGCCAAGACAGCCGCAGCCGCCGATCCTACACCGGCCATGAAGCAAATGGCGGGAGCCACCTACAACGAAGACGGCGAACTGGTCCTTCCCACCGATCACCGGGAATGGATTTTTGTGGGGGCACCCGTGACGCCCAACGACATGAACAATGGCAAGGCGGCATTCCCCGAGTTCCACAACGTCTACATCGATCCGGCCAGCTTCGCTTCCTACAAGCAGTCCGGCAAGTTCCCAGAGGGAACAGTGATCCTCAAGGAACTGGTCTCCGTGGGCGGCAAGTCGATGCCCAGCGGCAACGGCTACTTCCAAGGCGAGTTTGTCAGCCTTGAAGCAATGGTCAAAGACAACAAACGGTTCAGCGACGAGCCGGGAGGTTGGGCGTTCTTCCGGTTTGGCGAGGCTCCCAACTACACCGCCACGGGCGCACGAATGAAGACCGAATCCTGCAACTCCTGCCACTCGGGAGCCAACGAGGACTACATGTTCACGGCGACCTACCCGGTACTTCGAGCAGCGAAAGCAATAGTCACCACCAAGTAGACCAACGATTTCTACCCCAACACAACCCCAGTCATTGGAGATCAACGTCATGACGCAAAACCAAACTCCCGAACTTCAGGGCCACTGCCCAGTCGCCTACTTCGCTCTCGGGAAAGCCATTCAATGCGACTCGCAATTCACATCCACACACGACGGAAAGCTGTACCACTTCGCCAGCGAAGAGGCGAAACAGGAGTTCGACAAGAACCCTGACAAGTACGTTCCGGCTTACGGAGGACTGTGCGCTTTTGGCATGTCCATCGAGAGGGAGTTCGAGCCGTGTCCCACGAACTTCAAGATCATCGACGGCAAGCTGCATCTGTTCCTCAAGAACGAGGACACCGACGCCTTGGCACTGTGGAACAAAGAAGACGAGGCAAAGTGCCTCGCCAATGCCAACCAGCACTGGGCCTCCAGAACCACAGCCTGATCCAAACCCAGAAGTTCGCTGATTCAACTCATCATTTTTCAAACAGGAGAAACGAAATGCGTTTTGTCACCAAGACCGTCCATGCGTACCTCGACTACCCCGTGGCAGCCAGCCTGATGGCCATGCCGTTCCTGCTGCATCTCGGCGGCTCTCATCCACTGGCCAAGTGGCTGTCGGTGGGAACTGGGGTCGCCGCACTTCTGCTGACGATCTTCACCGATCACAAGTTGGGAGTCTTCCGAGTCCTCCCATACTCCGTGCATCTCGGCGTCGATTTTCTCGTGGGAGTTGTGTTCGCACTTGCTCCGCTTGCATGGGGCTTTTCCGGCATTGATGCGCTGTACTACTGGATGAACGCCGCCGCCGTGCTGACGGTCGTGAGTCTGCACAAGCCAGAAGTTGTTCCGCAACCGGCAATGGCGTGAGGCAACTGACGCCGACCGGGGAACCACAACCCCGGTCGGGGTCACGAGTGCAACTTTGATCTGCTTGTCAGCGATCACGATGGTCGCTCTTCGCTCCTCGTTGCCGGTGAAGGGTGATATAGCCGTTTCTCGTTGCTCAACACCTACGGGCCGGTATGCACTGCGGCGTTATATCCTGCATCCTCGACAGCACGCAAAAGGCTTTTGGGGTTTGGTGCGGACTTCGCCGAGGGCACGACGACCGCATACCCGCCCTTGTAACTCACGGAAGCTGCTGCCACACCGGGCACTTTTCGCACCGCCGATGTGACGTGGGTTGAGCAGGCTTCGCAGGTCATTCCCTTGATGGTCAACAAGTAGTTCACAGTCGGTGTGAAGCCTTCGCCGTGATTGACACCAGCCCGCTGGACGGCGGCGGCGAGTTCTGTACTGATCTGTCGAGGAGTTGCCGTGCGAATGTCTTCCTGCCGGGGTATCTGGACAGTGACCCAAGCGTGTCCTGCCTTCCAATCCACCACAGACTTCACAACGCCCGGTACAGTGGCGAGTTCCTTTTCTGCCGAAGCTGAACACGTTTCGCACGTCAGCCCTTGAATTCCGATGGAATAAGTGACTGTAGCCTGCTTCTCGTCAGCCACGACAAATACCGACATAAAGACGATACTGGCGAGGACTGCACCGCTGGTGATTACACTTTTTCGTAACATGCTGAAAATCCTTCGTTCATAGATTCGTGAAACATTCCATCCTCAAATTCACCTTGAAGCTGAGGCTCCTTGACTCGTATCAAATCGCAGCGGACACGGTGCGGTTCAAAGCCGTTGCAATTAGTCTTGCGGTGCCGCCGCTCTGACAATTGGACTCACTTGCCCGTTGTCCTCGACGACTTTGCCATCGAACCCGGCCTTTCTAAGGGCGGACAGAACCTCTTCCCTTGGAAGCTGGCAGCACGAGTGATTCTGTACATACGCCTTCCCCGACTTGAAATCGACGTTGACGCCAATAATTCCGGGTACGCTGCGAATCGAGTTCGAGACACCTACCGCACAGCCTTCACAAGTCATCCCGTCGATCTTGAAAACGGTCTGAAGAAGCGGCTCTTCGGATGAAGTGTTCAGTTTCTCGGTCGCCTCTTTTTGTGTTTTAGGCATGTCTATCGGGTCGGACGCTTCACCCGATTCCATGAACTTCCCGCTGTATCCCGCATCCTTGAGTGCAGCGAGAATCTTGTCCTTCGGAATCGGCTGCGAAGAGGCTGTGCCGACAATGGCCTCTCGCTTTGCGTAGCTCACCGTGACGCCCTGCACACCGGGAACGGATCGGATCGCCTGCGCCACTGTGGTCGAACACCCCTCGCAAGTCATCCCTTCCACTTTGATGACCGCTTGGTTCATGTCGTTCGTCACAGCGTTCTCGTCGTTTGTTCCAAACAACGCTCCGACGTAGCTTGGAAACAACAAGAAGACGACCGCCATTACAGTCACGCCCCACAGCATGACCTTGTTCATTGTCATCATGTTGAACCGCCCCTTGGTTGCTGGCGCACAACAATCTTCTCCACTGGTTGGCTCGGTCGCACAGCAACCATGCCCTCCAGCCGTCGCCACCTTTTTGGGGCGATATGTGAAGTAGAAGGCCGCTCCGAGGAATCCAAACGTGACCACCATGAACAAGGGGCGGTACGCCTCCAGAGTTGAGGCGATCCCGGCTCCCGAAACTCCCACTGCCAGCAGGACCAGCGGCAACCAGCAGCAACTCGATGCCATGATTGCGGAGATGATGGTTCCGATTTTGGCGATTGTCTCGCCTTTGTTGCCGGGCGACTTTGCGGAAGTCGGCGGTGCTTGCACGTCTGTATCGTTCATCTCGAACTCCTCCTGAGCGATCTTGATTCCCTTCCCCACACTTCCTAAACAACAAGAGCCGGATGGATTCTCCGTCTCGCATCGGCAACCGGGGTCTTTCATTTTTGCCCGAATGTCGTCAAGAGCATCAGATCGTCCCTTCGTGCGAAGTTCATCCTTGATGCTTGCAACCGAGTGACCAAAGCAGTAGCACAAGGGCCGTTCGCCTACCACTTCCTTCACGCCGACCGGAACTTTGAGTTGCGACTTCGTGAAGGTACTGTCGCCCTCTTCGGAGAAGTACACCGTGTCGCATTCGATTGAATCGCAAAAACGCCAGCCGGTATCCTCAGTGATTGACGTGCATCCCTCGCCATTTGAGTCGCAGCAAGAATGTTTGTCCGTGCCCAATCCTGAAGTGAACTCGTCTTTGAGCAACGCTTGCAAAGTCATTGGCGAAACCCGCTTTGCTTTCTTCCCGCAGGATGGACATTGAAGACGCTTGGCTGTTTCGGTGTCTGTGGTCATTGAGCTACCTATCTGACGGAGAATGAGTGTTTGAACTCTTGTCGAATTGTCGTGCTACACCTATTATCGAGGTTGTACCCAAGTGCAAGGTCAAGGCGGATTGGAGATTTTCTCAAAAAACATCGCCATCTGACACGCAACCAATGAAAACAACACATGTTACGGAGAGTCGATGGCGAAGCAATTCACGATCAGTCAGGTGGCGAAAGCCGCTGATCTTCCGACAACGACTGTCCGATACTACGAGCGAATCGGGCTGGTCCAGCCGGAAGACCGCAGTGCGGGCAACTACCGGCTGTACAGCGAAGAGTCCCTTCGCAAGTTGAAGTTCATTCGAGCGGCGCAGGCCATTGGGTTCACGCTGGACGACGTGAAGGCCCTCCTTTCGACGCCGAGTAACTCCGCAGCATCATGTCGAGAAGTGCAGTCGCTTATTGAAGATCGACTGGCGGAAGTCGATCAACGACTGAAGGACTTGCGACACGTCCAACGAGTGCTGAAGTCGTCACTTGAAAAATGCAAGGAAACCGAGAAGGCAGACTGCTGCCACGTCGTCGAGACCTTGCGTGAGACAGCGAAGTGACCATTAAACTGAAGAATGAGGCAGCGTGAAACAGTTCAAGAAGGCAATCGACCGAGGTGATGTCCAACTCGTTAGTGAGATGCTGGCCGAGAATCCGGCATTGGCTTCCGCTCCCATTACTTGGGGAAGCGTCTTCAACAAATGCAGAACCGAGCCGCTTCATTATCTGAGCGATGCTCCCTTCAACAGCCTTTGGAATCATGGCAGGCAGGCCCTACTTGCGAAGGTGTTAATTGAAGCAGGTGCGCCAGTTGACGGACTTCCCACTTCCGGTGAGACGCCATTGCACGGAGCGGCCAGCCTCGGTGAGCCGACAGTTGCGGAGGTGCTTCTCGATCACGGTGCGAACACGGAGATGGTAGCGAAGTACCCCGGCATCCCAGACGGCACACCCCTCGACTTTGCCGTCCATTTTGGCATGGTTGAAGTCGTAGACTTGCTACATCGGCGTGGAGCAAAATTGCTTTCGACACCGATGGCTGCTGGTGCTGGCCAACTGAATCGAGTGCAGGATGAGATCGAGTCACTACGGCAAAACAACGAGGAGTTGCTAGACGTATTTCGATGTGCGGCTGTCTGCGACCGAATTGCCATCATCCAGTTCTTGCTTGCGAACGGTCTCGATTGTAACGCCGACATCAAAGGAGCAACTGCTCTTCACTGGGCGGCATGGGAGGCGAAGCCACACATGGTGAAAGTTCTGCTGGATAATGGTGCCGACCCCAACATCAAAGATCAACGCCACAATCTGACGGCACATGGCTGGGCCAAACATCGCCGAAAGGAACTTGGCCCACGGTGGGGACACAATCAGGTCATTGCTCTTCTTGAATCCCAAGGAGGCGGTGACACCTAGTCCATCCCGTCAGCGTTGCCCACCATGAGTATCTGAGAGAGTCAACTTGATTTTTGATTGTGACAACAAGGGAATAACACATGTGGATTCGGATTCAATGTTAGCAACCGCAATTCCGATCACAGCCGCTTGTCTCTTTGTGGGATTGGTCCTGCTGGAGCGTTGCCTGCCGTTGCGAAAAGAAACCCGCTCGTTATGGAGGCGGCTGGGGGTCAACATCACGGTGTCTTGTCTGGCGTTAGCCGTGGCTGCGTTCGTCGTGAAACCGGCTGCCTCGTCGGTGATGGGTTCCGGGTCGTCACAAATTGGCGTCCTCGGCTTGGTAAACGCACCCTCTTGGATTGAAGCGATCATCGGGTTCTTGCTGCTCGACCTCACCTTTTACTACTGGCATTTGCTCAACCATAAGGTTGGCTTCCTGTGGCGGTTTCACAACGTCCATCACATCGATCCTGATTTGGACGTTTCAACCGCCTTCCGGTTCCACTTGGGCGAGGTCGGGCTGTCGGCGATCATTCGAGTCTTACAGGTCACATTGATCGGCATGTCAGTCGAAACGTACCTCGTGTACGAGTTGGCGTTCACGGCGAACACGATTTTTCACCACAGCAATGTGCGGCTCCCCATCCGAGTCGAGCGGTGGCTCAATCTGATTCTGGTGACGCCTCGAATGCACGGCATTCACCACTCGCAGGTCAAGCAGGAAACCAACTCCAACTACTCGGTCGTGCTGCCGTGGTGGGACTGGCTGCATCGCAGCCTCCGGCTGAATGTTCCACAGGATCGCATCAAGATCGGTGTACCCGGCTACGCTCGACCTGAAGACAACACGCTTTGGAGCGTATTGACGCTGCCATTTCGTCACCAGCGAGATTACTGGAAATCCGAAGGGGATCAACCTGTGAATCAGGAGGCTTCGTCGAGTTCAGCAAATCAATCAACTCTAGCTGAATGACATCTTTCGACCGGACACGCCCATATTAGGGAGGTCAAGTGGTGATGATTTGATACAAAATAGGTGATGCGATTTGGAGTCGTGGGGATGCTCTTGGGCATCATCGTCCTCGGACTGCTAATTGCGATTTCCGTGGCACTGATTCGGATGTCCGAGAATACAAAGGGCGTTGGCCAGCAACGACCAACGCCCTTTTGCATCATCAACTGATCGGTTGGCCCAGACCAGCCGACTTGAGCGTGGCCTCGTCCGGGCCTCGGCCCGAGCAGCAGTCGGCGAGTTTGCCGTCAATCACGACAGCGGGCACAGTCTGCACGCCGAGGCTCTTGGCCCGGCTCGCCACGTTCTGATCGTGCATGTCCAGCACGGCCACGTCACATGAGGGACAGGCGATGCTCTCAACCAGCTTTACGGTCTCGTCGCAGGCCGGGCATTCGGCACTGAAGATTTCGACTTTGCGTTTATCAGCCATTTCTACTCTCCTGTTGAAAGGATTGAACTTGTTTCGTCATTGTTTTCCCTTTCCGTCCAACGACTCCAAGATCGGGCATTCGCTGGTTGGGCCGTCGCCGCTGCACGCCTTCGTGAGTTTCACCAACGCCCGCTTCATTCGCTGAAGCGTTCGTATCTTCTCCTCGATGTCGGCGATCTTCGTCTCGGCTCGCCCCTTCACCTCGCCGCACGAGGAAGTCGGATCGAGTTTCAGCGACAGCAGTTCCTTGATCTCCTTGAGCGTGAAGCCAAGTTCCTTCGCCTCACGAATGAACCGCAGTCGGTCCACGACGGCTTCGTCGAATTGACGGTAGCCAGATGCTTGACGGGAGGGTTCGACAATCAAGCCTTCTCGTTCGTAGAATCGCACGGTTTCGACGCCCACGCCCGCTTCCCGAGCAACTTGTCCGATAGTTAAGGTTTTCATCAGTGTCTCCCCAATACCTCATTCTAAAGCCCGTACCATACTACGGAGTCAAGGGCGATTCGGAGAATCTCCAGCGTTCATCGATTTACCAATGCGAAACGGCCTGCCGTATGAGCGACAGGCCGTTTCTTCGATGTACAAGAAGCGGTCACTTCTTGCCACGGCAGCAAGGTGGAAGTTCCTTGTCCGTTGCGACAGTTTTGCCCTCGGCACCGACCGGGCACTCGTCTCGGCAGACCAACTCGCCGGTCAGGGGGCACTCGATTTTGCCGGGGCAATCTTCTCGGTTGACATCCACGAGCGGACACTGATCCT